>VOFK01000650.1_pt1:127500-315910 | contig 315910 bp, 351 predicted proteins | sample 5384121 | NCBI WGS metagenome assembly VOFK01 (sample SAMN12384730, study PRJNA508395) | human gut metagenome | isolation source: healthy gut J | host: Homo sapiens | reverse complement strand
CAGTATTACTTCGTTCGGTTACGTATTGCTGATGCTTTTGGCTCGCTTATGTGAGGCGTGCGGAATGATCCGCTCCGCTCTTAAATATAAGAGGCGGTCTTAGCAATTATTGTGATGTTAAAACCCATCCGCACTTCAGATGCGGGTGGGTTTTTATTCGTTTTTGTGCAAAATGCCTCTATTTTTGCATGAGAGCGACATTTGTCATTCAAAACCGTACTTGACAACTTTTTTCAGTTTGATTTATTATATATATTATAGTATAATATGTGCAGTGGCTGTGAGGATGAGTCTCGTGCGGCTGCTTTTTGCCGCACAAGCACCGGAAGCTCGGCACTGCGCATAAAGGTGTATGCGGGCACCTACTTACCCGCACAATACGATGACGGCGCGATATTGCCGCAGGATCCGAAAGGAAAAAATGATAATGTACAAAATCGCCTCAAAAAGAGAGTTGAATCCATCGGTCGTTATGATGGAGATAGATGCTCCGCTGGTAGCGAAAAAAGCACTGCCGGGACAGTTTATAATTCTCCGTGTCGATGAGGACGGAGAGCGGATTCCTCTTACGGTCGCCGGTACCGACCGCGAGCGCGGAACGGTAAAGATAATATTTCAGATAGTCGGCAGCACTACCAAAAAGCTCAGCTTCAAATCCGAGGGCGAGAGCATTACCGATTTTGTCGGACCGCTCGGTAAGCCTACCGAGCTTGACGGGATAAGCCGCGCATGCATCGTCGGCGGTGGAGTCGGCTGCGCTATTGCACTTCCTATTGCCGAGGCACTGCATGAGGCAGGCGCACATGTTACAAGCATCGTCGGCTTCCGTTCGCGCGATATAGTTATTCTTGAGGACGAGTTTCAAGCATGCTCGGATGAGCTTGTTATGATGACCGACGACGGCAGCTACGGCAGAGCTGGCAATGTCACGGTGCCGCTGAAAGAGATGCTTGAGTCGGGCGAGAAGTTCGATATGATAATCACCATCGGTCCGCTTATCATGATGAAATTCGTAACGCTGACCGCAAAACCGTTCGGCATTCCGGTCACCGTGTCGATGAACCCGATAATGATAGACGGCACAGGAATGTGCGGCGGATGCCGCCTGACGCTCCGCCGCGACGGCGAGCGCGTTACAAAGTTCGCTTGTGTCGACGGCCCCGATTTTGACGGCTATGAGGTAGACTTTGACGAGGCAATGTCCCGCGGCAGAGAATGTATATGCCTTTTTGAGCGCCACGCATACGAAGCAACATGCAATCTGTTCGCAAAGGAGGCTGAGTAAGATGCCGATAGTTCCAAAGAGATTTGAAATGCCGGTTCAGGCACCCGAGATAAGAGGTCATAACTTCGGCGAGGTTGCGCTCGGCTATGATGAGACGCTTGCGGTCTCCCGAGGCACAGCGCTGCCTCTCGTGTAAGAATCAGCCCTGCGTATCCGCCTGCCCCGTAAATGTACATATCCCGGACTTTGTCCGCTGCGTCAGGAGGGGAGATTCGAGGATGCATATTCGGTAATTTCCGAGTCATCGTCGCTGCCCGCGGTCTGCGGAAGAGTCTGCCCGCAGGAGACGCAGTGCGAGCCGCTGCACGCTCGGCGCTAAGTTCGAGCCTGTCGCGATAGGAAGAATCGAGCGCTTTGTCGCCGACCGTCATGCCGCAGCAGCGCATGCACCCGCAGAGCGCCCGCACCGAGCGGACATCGCGTTGCGATAGTCCGGATCGGGTCCATCGGGACTTTCTTGTGCCGGCGATCTTGTAAAGGAGGGGCATGAGGTCACCGTTTTTGAGGCTCTTCATACCGTCGGCGGTGTGCTTGTTTACGGAATTCCCGAATTCCGCCTGCCGAAGAGCATCGTTGCGGGCGAGGTCGAGAAGCTCGCGGCGCTCGGAGTCGAGTTCCGGACAAATGTAGTCATCGGAAAGACACTTACTGTCGACGAGCTGCTCGAGGATGGCTTCGAGGCTGTCTATATTGCCTCCGGCGCAGGTCTGCCGATGTTTATGAATATCCCCGGTGAATCGCTCAAGGGGGTGTATTCCGCAAACGAATTTCTGACCCGCAGCAACCTCATGAAGGCATATCGCGAGGACAGTGATACCCCGATAATGAAGGGCGGCAGGGTCGCTGTCGTCGGTGGAGGAAATGTCGCTATGGATGCTGCGCGCACTGCGCTGCGCCTTGAGCGGATAAGGTATATATCGTTTACCGCCGCTCGATGGATGAGCTTCCCGCGCGGCGGGAGGAGGTCGAGCATGCTCGGGAGGAGGGCATTGAGCTCAAGCTCCTGACCAACCCGGTAGAGATACTCGGCTACAATAACCCGGATAACCCGCGCGACGAGCGCAACGGCTTTGTCACCGGAATGCGCTGCATCCGCATGCAGCTCGGTGAGCCGGACGAGCGCGGCAGGTGCAGACCCGAGCCTATTCCGGATTCCGAGTTTACGCTTGAGGTCGACACGGTCGTTATGTCCATTGGTACAACTCGAATCCGCTCATAAAGAGCACGACCGACGGACTTGACGTAAACAGCCGCGGCGGCATCATAACCGACGAGCACGGTGCCACGAGCCGAAAGGGCGTATTTGCAGGTGGCGACGCAGTAACAGGTGCAGCCACAGTCATTTCGGCTATGGGAGCCGGCAAGACGGCTGCTGCCGCTATCTGCGAGTATCTCGACGGCAGAAGAGACTGACAGAATCGGCAGTCTCGGCGCTTTATCGTCCGGTCCCGCGCAGCGGCTTTATGGCACGAGAAGATATGGAGAAATATATTTCGGAGCGGGATGCCGCATGATGATATCCCTCACGGCACATCCCACTCCGAGGATGTGCCGTTTTCTCTTTTATGCGTGCGTTATGCGCCGGTTCGACAGTATTTGTGCAGAACAGTATTAAAGAAACAGCAACGGCGTATTTCAATTATTTTAATTCGCGGTTTTACAAAATTCTATTGATAATCCTTAATTAATATGGTATAATACTCGGAGTATAATAATGCTCTAATCCGAAACATGCGGCGATTTTCGCCGTGCGAAAAAGAAAGGTGCGGTCTATCTATGAACAAAATCACAGTTATCGGAACCGGAAGTGTCGGTTCGACAATCGCTTATACCCTTGCGGTTACGGGTATAGCCTCCGAAATCGTAATGGTTGATATCAACGAGGAAAAGGCGCTCGGTGAGGCGCTCGACATACGTCAGGGAATCCCCTTCTGCGGGTCCTCTGTCTCTGTCTATGCAGGCTCTTACCGTGATGCGGCAGGCTCCGACATCGTAGTTCTGACAAGCGGCGTGGCTCGTAAGCCCGGTCAGTCGCGTCTCGACCTCACACAGACAAATGTAAATATTACAAAGAGCATTATCCCCGAGATAACCAAGTACGCCGACAAGGCTGTTTACGTTATCGTCAGTAATCCTGTCGATATTCTTACATATGTATTTATGAAGTGCTCGGACATTCCCGAAAACCGTATAATCGGTTCTGGTACTATACTCGACACAGCTCGTCTGCGTTCGCGCATATCCGAGTACTACAACATCAACCAGAAGAATGTTCACGCATACGTGTTTGGTGAACACGGCGACTCTTCATTCGTGCCGTGGTCCATCGCCAATATCTCTAACATTCCGATCGACGGCTATGCAGACGCGATCTCCGGTCAGGATACACTTCCGATGCCGAAGCTCGACCATGAAGCTATCGAGGACTATATGAGAAAATCCGGAGGAATGGTCATCTCCCCGCAAGGGCGCGACCTACTATGCTATTGCAGTATCGGTAACTCACATCTGCGACCGCTTGCTCCAGAGCATCAACTCTACCATGACTGTTTCCTCGATGATGCACGGCGAGTACGGCATCGACGATGTATGCCTCTCGACCCTGAGCGTTGTCGGACACGAGGGCTATGTCGGACGTATCCTTTATCCGTTGAACGACAATGAGGTAGGTCTGCTCCGTCACAGCGCCGACTGCCTCAAGGATATCATTAAGCAGATCAATATCTGAGCGAAAGGTTCGGTTATATGATGGAATTCAGAACAGAACACGATTCGATGGGCGAGGTGAAGGTCCCCGCCGACAAATACTGGGCGGCGCAGACACAACGCAGCTCCGAGAACTTCCGTATCGGTGTGGGTATCGAAACTATGCCGCGCGAGATCGTTCACGCTTTCGGTATCCTCAAGAAGGCGGCAGCACTTGCAAACGCTGAGCTTCGCCCTGAAAAATGACGGCGGAGAAGCTCGACGCACTGACAAAAGCAGCCGACGAGGTCATCTCCGGTCAGCTTATCGAACATTTTCCGCTCGTAGTATGGCAGACCGGCTCGGGTACGCAGTCGAACATGAATGCAAATGAGGTCATTGCCAACCGCGGAAATGAAATCGCAGGGAAAAAGCTGCTCCACCCCAACGATGATGTAAACATGAGCCAGTCGTCGAACGATACCTTCCCGACGGCAATGCATATTTCTGCCGTCCTCGCTATCGAGGATAAGCTCATTCCCGCAGTTGATACGCTTATTGCCACATTCAAGCGCCTTGAGGCGGAGAACGAGGGCATTGTTAAGAGCGGAAGAACGCATCTTCAGGATGCAACACCCATCAAGTTCTCGCAGGAGATAAGCGGCTGGCGCAGCTCTCTTGAGCGTGACCGCGAGCTGCTCACCCTTGCGCTCGGGCCGCTCTACGGTCTCGCACCCGGCGGCACGGCAGTCGGAACGGGACTAAACGCGCCTAGGGGCTTTGACGAGCTCGTCGCCGCAAAGGTCGCCGCTATAACGGGCAAGACCTTCGTTACATCGCCTAACAAGTTCCATGCACTCACCTCTAAGGATGAGATAGTATTCGCTCACGGCGCGGTTAAGGCGCTCGCGTGCGACATGATGAAGATAGCAAACGACGTCCGCTGGCTTGCGTCCGGACCCCCGCGACGGTCTCGGCGAGATAAGAATTCCCGAGAACGAGCCCGGCTCGTCCATCATGCCCGGCAAGGTCAACCCCACGCAGTGCGAGGCGGTGACCATGGTCGCCGTTCAGGTAATGGGCAACGATACCGCCGTTTCCATGGCTGCATCGCAGGGTAATTTCGAGCTGAATGTGTTCATGCCCGTATGTGCGTATAACTTCCTCCAGTCGGTAAGACTCCTCGCAGAGGCCATCGTATCCTTTGATAAGAACTGTGCCTCCGGCATCGTTGCTGACAAGGATAAGATGTACCACAACCTCCACAACTCACTGATGCTCGTCACAGCTCTCAACCCGTACATCGGCTACGAGAACGCCGCAAAGACCGCAAAGAAGGCGTACAAGGAGGGCATCTCGCTGAAGCAGGCATGCGTCGAGCTTGGCTTCCTTACCGAGGAAAAAAATTCGATGAGGTATTCCATCCCGAGCTGATGGTATAAGGCGAAGAGCGGTTCGGAGCATAGCTCCGAGGCGGCGGGGAGCTGTCTCGCCGCAACCGCATTTCCCCGGCTTTTTCGCTGCACGGTGCAGCGATTTTGCAGGCAAGCAAGCCTAAACTCCACAGAGAAAGGATGCCTTCGCAAAGCGAATGCTATGGTCAAAAATATGAAATTTAATTATTTTCCCGGCTGTACACTGAAGAACAAGGCAAAGGATCTCGACCGTTATGCGCGTCTGTGCGCGGACAAGCTCGGTGTTGAGCTCTGCGATCCCCGAATGGCAGTGCTGCGGCGGTGTTTTTACAACGGCTCTGAACGACCCGGTCACAAAGCTCTCCTCGATCCGCGCGCTTGAATATTCACGCGACAACGGCGGAGTTCTCGTGTCGGTCTGCTCGGGCTGTCATAACGTCCTTAAGCAAACAAATGAAGCCGTCAAGCGCGGCGAGCCTATCGCAAAGAAATCGGCTCTCTATATGGGCAGCGAGCAGCAATACGCGGGCGAGACCGAGGTAATTCATTATCTCGAAATGCTCCGCGATAAGATAGGCTTTGATAAGATAAAAGCTGCGGTCACAAATCCGCTCACGGGCAGAAGGATCGCAACCTATTACGGCTGCCTGCTTCTACGTCCCGCCTCGGCAATGCGGATGGACGATCCGGAGAACCCCCGCTATCCTTGAGGATTTTGTCCGTGCCATCGGTGCGGAGCCCGTTATCACCGCACAGCGCAACGAGTGCTGCGGCGGATATGTAACGCTCGAGGATCGCGCTCAGGCAGAGAAGAGAAGCAGCAAGGTGATGTCGAGCTTTGAGGAGTACGGTGCGGATTCGGTCATTACCGCATGCCCGCTGTGCATGTACAACCTCAGAAGGAACTCTGCATCGAGTCTCCCCGTTATCTATTTCACCGAGCTGCTTGCAGAAGCGCTCGGCATCAAGGATGGTGACGCAGAATGATGACCGATAAGAAATATCTCGCCGAGCAGATCGCCATGACGAGCGGCGTTGATGTACCACAAGTGCATGATGTGCGGAAAGTGCTCCGCATCCTGCCCGTCTTACGACGAGATGGGTATCACCCCCATCAGTTCGTAAAGATGGTCGAGAGCGGTGATATTGAGCCCCTGCTCGAGTCCGAATCGCTCTATCGCTGCCTTTACCTGCTTTGCGTGCGTTGACCGTTGTCCGCGCGGCGTAAAGCCCGCTAATGTCGTCGAGGCTGTCCGTCTCGCTGCGGTTCGCCGCAAGGGGCGGAAATCACCTGCCCCCCGATCGTCTCCCCGAGCTCCTCGACGAGGATATACCCGGGCAGGCACTTGTCAGCGCTATGCGCAAATATGTAAAGTAATTTGGTTTTCCGAGGCCGTGCGGCTTCGTCAATTACGAAAAAAGGAATTGGTTTAAATATGCAGAAAATCGGAGTATTCGTTTGTCACTGCGGCACCAATATCGCGTCCACCGTCGATGTACATCAGGTCGCCGAAGTGCTTAAAATGAGCCGGGAGTTGTTTTCTCGACCGATTATCAATATATGTGCTCCGAGTCCGGTCAGGATATCATCAAGAATGCTATCCGTGAGTACGGTCTCGGCGGCGTAGTTATCTGCTCCTGCTCTCCGCGTATGCACGAGGCGACCTTCCGCCGTGCGGCTGAGAGTGCGGGGCTTAACCCCTATCTCGTCGAGATAGCCAACATTCGCGAGCAGTGCTCTTGGATACATAAGGACATGGGCAGCGCTACCGAGAAGGCTATAATTCTCGGCAGAACAGCTATCGCAAAGGTACATCTGAATGCGCCTCTTGTCGCAGGCGAGAGCCCCGTTACCAAGCGCGCGCTCGTTATCGGCGGCGGTATTGCGGGTATTCAGACCGCGCTCGATATCGCGGATGCGGGCTTTGAGGTCGACATCGTCGAGAAAAAGCCTACCATCGGAGGTAAGATGGCTCAGATAGACAAGACGTTTCCTACCCTCGACTGCGCGGCGTGCATACCACGCCTAAGATGGTCGACTGTGCGCAGAGCGACAAGATAAACATCTACGCATACAGCGAGGTAGAATCGGTTTCCGGCTTCGTCGGAAACTTTACTGCAAAGATACGTCGCAAGGCGCGCTATGTAGACGAGGCTAAGTGCACGGGCTGCGGCGCTTGTACCGAAAAGTGCCCGCAGAAAAAAGTTCCCAACGAGTTCAATATGGGCTTTGATACCCGCCGCGCTATCTACATTCCGTTCGCTCAGGCAGTGCCGAAGAAAGCAACCATTGATGCAGACTACTGCATGATGCTCAAGACGGGCAAGTGCGGCGTATGCTCTAAGGTCTGCACCGCAGGCGCCATCGACTATAAGCAGCAGGACGAGATAATCGAGCGTCAGTACGGCGCTATCGTCGTAGCTACCGGCTGTGAGCAGATAAAGCCCACAATGTACGACGAGTACGCTTATAATCAGAGCAAGGACGTTGTTACCTCGCTCGAGCTCGAGCGTCTAATGAATGCCGCAGGTCCTAACGGCGGTACGCTGCTGCGCCCCTCCGACAAGACACATCCGCATACAATCGTATTCGTACAGTGCGTCGGCTCCCGCTGCTCGGACGAGCGCGGAAAGCCCTACTGCTCAAGGTATGCTGCATGTACACGGCTAAGCATGCAATGCTTATCCGCGAAAGTATCCGGATACCGAGGTATACGTATTCTATATCGACGTACGTACCCCGGGTAAGAACTTCGACGAGTTCTATCGCCGCGCGGTAGAGCAGTACGACGTTCATTACATTAAGGGCATGGTAGGAAAGGTCTCTCCGAGAGCCGACGGAACGCTCGACGTTCAGGCATCCGACCTAATCCTCAATAAGCAGCTGCACATCAGCGCCGATATGGTCGTTCTTGCTTCTGCCGTTGAGCCGGATAAGAGCGCGCGTCCGCTCGCTACCATGCTTACCGCAAGCATGGATACAAACGACTTCTTTACCGAGGCGCACCCCTCAAGCTTCGTCCGTAGAGAGCCCGACGGCAGGCATATTCCTCTCCGGTATGTGTCAGGGGACCGAAGGACATCCCCCGAAACGGTCGCTCAGGCAAGCGCAGCCGCATCGAAGGGTAATAGCACTGCTGTGCAAGGATAAGCTGACCTGCAATCCGTGTGTCGCACACTCCGACGAGATGATGTGTAACGGTTGTTCTTCCTGCGAGAAGGTCTGTCCTGACGGCGCTATCACCTATGTTGATAAGAATTCCGTATGCCTAACAGAACTACCGCCATCCGCCGCGTAGCGCAGGTCAACCCTGCGGTACCCATGTCAGGGCTGCGGCGCATGCACGGTTGCATGCCCGTCCGGCGCAATGGATCTCAGTGGCTTCTCAAATAAACAGATTATGGCGGAGGTGGATGCGATATGCCGATGACCGAAAACGGAACCTTTAAGCCGAATATCGTCGCTTTCTGCTGCAACTGGTGCTCCTACGCCGGCGCAGATATTGCGGGTACTAACCGTCTTTCCTATCCCGCCGACGTTAAAATAATCCGCGTGCCCTGCTCGTGCAGAGTTAACCCGATGTTTATTTTACGCGCCTTCCAGCGCGGCGCAGACGGCGTTATCCTTTGCGGCTGCCACCCGGGCGACTGCCACTATACGACGGGTAACTATTATGCCCGCCGCAGAATGACCCTGCTGTTCTCCATGCTTGATTACCTCGGTATTGAGCGCGAGAGAACGAGAGTCGAGTGGGTATCGGCTGCCGAGGGTGCAAAGTTCGCCGAGACCATGAACGACTTTGTCAAGACCGTCACCGCACTTCGGTGAGAACAAGAGATTGGAGGATCTGAGATGCAAGAAGTAATCAGAGAAATGGCTGCCTCCCTCCTGCGCGACGGTACTGTCACGCGCATACTCGCATGGATGCGCGGCGAGCTTCGGCTACGATGTTACTCCCGCAGTATTCACCTCCGAGGATCAGCTTTCCGAGCTTGTTTATAACGGCTTCTGCGGTGCGAACATGTCGAAATACACCGTAAAGCTCAGCCACGGCGAGGGAAAGACAGCTGTCTTTCTTAAGCCCCTGCGACACGTACAGCTTCAATCAGCTGCTGTGCGAACACAGAATAATCCGCGACAATGTTTACGTTGTCGGCATCCCCTGCGACGGAATGCTCGATGAGGGTAAGATGAAGCATCTCGTTCCCGAGCTGCTCGGCGCAGAGGAGGACGGCGAGACCGTACATCTTAAAACGTATGATGATGTTCTCACAACACCGCGCACCGAGCTTCTGCTCGAGCGCTGCGAAAACTGCAAGAGCCGCCGCCATGTAGTATATGACGAGAGCTGCTCGGCGAGGACGGCGAGGTACTTGATTCTCATCGCTTTGACGAGGTCGAGCGCCTTGAGGCAATGACCCCCGATGAGCGCTATGCGTTCTGGCAGGGTGAGCTCTCGCGCTGCATCCGCTGCAACGCATGCCGTAACGTATGCCCTGCATGTACCTGCGAAAAGTGTGTTTTCGATAACCCCGAGTCGGTGTCGAAAAAATAAGGCTGCCGCAAACAGCTTTGAAGAAAAGCTGTTCCACGTCATCCGCGCATTCCATGTTGCAGGCAGATGCACCGACTGCGGCGCGAGTGCTCCCGCGTTTGCCCGCAGAATATACCGCTCCATCTTCTTAACCGTAAGTTTATCTCCGATATTAACCGTCTCTACGGCGATTATCAGGCAGGAGAGACCGACAACGGCAGATCTCCGCTCGTAAACTTCAATAAGGGCGACGGAGAACCCTGTGATTTCGATAAGGGAGGCAGAGAGTAATGAAGCTGATAAAGAAAGATCGGCTCGGCGAGCTTCTTGCCGCAATTGCCGAATCGGAGGCGCTCTATCTCCCCGTTGACCGTGATGACGGCAATGCCGAGTATCGCAGATACGAGGAGGGTACCGAGCTTTCGTCTAAGCTCAACACCGTCCGCTCCGCAAAGGATTTCTTCTTTCCGCAGACCGAAAATCTCGTCGATTTTAAGCTCAGCGGAAACAATATCGAGGTCATAGACCCGCGCCGCGAGTGCGAGGACTTCGTTATATTCGGCGTTCGCGCATGCGATGCCGCAAGCTTCGGTGCTCGACCGTGTATTTATCGAGACCCCGCCCGAGGATACCTTCTATAAGAACCGCCGCGAGCACGCAACTATCGTTACGCTCGCATGCTCGCGCCCCGCTGCGACCTGCTTCTGCCATACGTTCGGCATCGACATGACCGAGCCTAAGGGCGGAGACATCACCGCGTGGGAGCTCGAGTACGGATATGCATTCCGCGCAGAGACCGAAAAAGGGAAGTGCACTGCTTGCACGTCTCGATTCTCTCCTTACGGACGATGCGTCTGCTGAGGGTGAGATAGCGGAGCAGAGAGAGGCAGACTAAGGCTCGCGCCGAAAAAGCTGCCCCTTTCCTCCCTCACCACCGAAAAGTTTGACGGCAGAGATATGCTCACGACCTTCCGTGACAGCCGCTGGGCATCGCTCTCCGAGGCATGCCTCGGCTGCGGAACCTGTACGTTCGTCTGCCCGACCTGCCAGTGCTACGACATCAAAGGAATTCAAGACGAGCGACGGCGTAAAGCGTTTCAGATGCTGGGATTCCTGCATGTATTCGGACTTTACAAAGATGGCTGGCGGTCAGCCGCGTCTTACGCAGCTCGAGCGTTTTCGTCAGCGCTTCATGCATAAGCTCATCTATTTTCCGATGAACAACGACGGCGTTTACGGCTGTGTCGGCTGCGGCAGATGTCTTGCGCGCTGCCCGATACACATGAATATCGTAAAGGTAATGAAGGAGCTCGGAAAGGAGGCTGCAGACAATGAATAACGAAGTGCTTATCCCGTCGGTAGCTGTTATTACCGATGTCCGTACCGATACACCGGACGTCAAGACCTTTCGTGTTCTTACGCCCGACGGTAAAAGCCCTTTGAGCATATGCCCGGTCAGTGCGCTATGCTCTCTATCCCCCGGTGTGGGAGAGGCGCTGTTTTCTATAACCTCCTCGCCGACAAACCGCGAGTATATGGAGTTCTCCATAAAGAAGTGCGGCTGTCTGACGAGCTGGATACATATGCTTGAGCCCGGTCAGCAGATAACAATCCGCGGACCGTACGGCAACGGTTTTCCCGTTGAGACCGAGCTGCGCGGTAAGGATCTGCTCTTTATCGCCGGCGGAATCGGACTTGCTCCGCTGCGTTCGGTAATCAACTACTGCCTCGATAACAGAGAAAATTACGGAAAGCTCCAGATTATTTACGGCTCGCGCTCCAAGGACGACCTTGTTTGACTATCAGGAGATAATCGACGAGTGGATGAAGGCGGAGAATGTCGAGGTCAATTCGACCATCGACCGTGAGCAGGAGGGCTGGGACGGTCCCGTCGGCTTCGTTCCCAACTACGTTAAGGAGCTCTCTCCCGATCTCGGTATGACCGTACTTATGTGCGGTCCGCCTATCATGATAAAGTTTTCTCTCGCGGGGCTCAAGGAGCTCGGCTTTACCGATACTCAGGTCTACACTACGATGGAGCTGCGTATGAAGTGCGGCATCGGAAAGTGCGGCAGATGCAATATCGGTAACAAGTACGTCTGCAAGGACGGACCCGTATTCCGTTTCGACGAGCTCGGCGAGCTCCCCGACGAATATTAATAAGGAGCGGCAGATATTATGGAAAACAAAACGGTTGATATTTATTTGTTCGGCAAGAAGTATTCCGTGCCGGATAATCTCACTATAATGACGGCAATGGAGTACGCAGGCTATCAGCTTAAGCGCGGCTGCGGCTGCCGCGGCGGCTTCTGCGGCGCTTGTGCCACCATTTACAGGATCAAGGGCAAGCAGGAGCTCTGCGCATGCCTTGCATGCCAGACTCAGGTTCAGGGCGGCATGTATATCGCTACGCTGCCTTTCTTCCCGCTTGTCAAGCAGACCTATGATATAAACAAGATCCGTCCCGATGAGCAGATCATGATGCAGCTTTACCCCGAAATCTATGCCTGTGTCGGCTGTAATGCCTGCACCAAGGCTTGCACGCAGGATCTTAATGTTATGCAGTATATCGCATACGCTCAGAGAGGCGAGTTCGACAAGGTTGCAGAACTCTCCTTTGACTGCGTTATGTGCGGCGTTTGCTCATCGCGCTGCCCTGCAGGCATCTCGCATCCGCAGGTTGCAATGCTTGCCCGCCGTCTCAACGGTAAATATCTCGCGCCCGGCTGCGGTCATCTCGAGGAGCGCGTACGCGAGATAAAGGACGGAAAGTTTACCGATCTCATCGAGGCTCTTATGCAGAAGCCTATCGAGGAGATGAAAGAGCTGTACAACAATCGCGAGATCGAAAAGTAAGGAGGCGGCAGAATGTATAACGAACAGATGATGCTTTCACTGAAAAAGGTCGAGGCTAACAGAGCCGCAAACACCGAGCTCCAGCCCCGCAGAATGACCGCCGATGAAAAGGATGAGCTGCTTCGCACCTATCATCCCGACTATCGCGTAGATCAGTTTTCCGAGCTTGTTATCGGACCGAACAAGGGCGAGCGCGTACCTCACGAGCTTGCAGCTCTGCTTCAGGCAGAGAGCCGTATTCGCGGCGTAAAGCTTGATCTTGAAAATCCCGATTACGATACCGACGTTCTTATCATCGGCGGCGGCGGAGCAGGTGCTTCCGCAGCTATCGAGGCTGATAAGGCGGGTGCGCGCGTTACCGTCGTTACCAAGCTCCGTATGGGTGACGCAAACACAATGATGGCAGAGGGCGGAATTCAGGCCGCCGATAAGCCGAAACGATTCTCCCGCGCAGCACTACATTGACGCTTTCGGCGGCGGACATTTCGCTGCCAAGCCCGAGCTGCTCGAAAAGCTCGTTTGCGAGGCTCCGGAGGCTATTCAGTGGCTCTCCGACCTCGGCGTTGAGTTTGATAAGATGCCCGACGGCACCATGATAACGACTCACGGAGGCGGAACCTCGAGAAAGCGTATGCACGCTGCTAAGGACTATTCCGGCGCCGAAATAATGCGTACCCTCCGCGACGAGGTGCTTTGCCGCAATATCCCTGTGATCGACTTTACCGCAGCGGTTGAACTCATTCTCGATGAAAAGGGCAATGCAGCGGGCGCAGTACTCATGAATATGGAGACCGAGGAGCTTCTTGTCGCACGCGCAAAGACCGTTATCATCGCAACGGGCGGTGCGGGCAGACTCCATTATCAGGGCTTCCCGACCTCTAACCACTACGGCGCAACCGCAGACGGTCTTGTGCTTGCATATAGAGTCGGCGCAAAGCTGCTCTATCCTGACACGCTTCAGTACCATCCTACCGGTGCTGCGTTCCCCGAGCAGATATTCGGCACGCTCGTTACCGAGAAGGTTCGTTCGCTCGGAGCTAAGCTCGTAAACGCAGACGGTGAGGTATTCATGCATCCGCTTGAGACCCGTGACGTCTCCGCAGCCTCCATTATCCGTGAGTGCTCGTCAAGAGGGAAGGGCGTAAAGACCGGCGCGGGCGAGGCTGTATGGCTCGACACCCCGATGATCGAGATCATCGGCGGTGAGGGAACCATCGAGCGTAGAATCCCCGCAATGATGCGTATGTTCGGCAAGTACGGCATTGATATCCGCCGTCAGCCGATTCTCGTTTATCCTACGCTCCACTATCAGAACGGCGGTATTGATATCTCCGCAAACGGTGAGAGCGGCGTACATAATCTGTTTGTCGCAGGCGAGGCTGTCGGAGGAATCCACGGAAGAAACCGTCTGATGGGTAACTCTCTGCTGGACGTTATCGTTTTCGGACGTAATGCAGGTAAGAGTGCAGCACAGCGGGCTACCGAGGTAAAGGTCGGACGGCTCACACTCGACCATATCGAGCGCTTTGCATCCGAGATAGCTTCGGCATCGCTTCCCGAGGATAAGACCTCGCCCTTACTTCTCCCGGATTACAGAAGAAAATAATTTAACTTTTTAACTAAGGAGCAGATATATGTCTCTATTCGGTGGTGTATTGACTATCACCGGTGTATCGTACCTGATGCTCACGCTGTTCGCTATTCTTGCCCTGGGCTATGCCCTCGGCAGAATAACGATAAAGGGCATCTCGCTCGGATCTGCCGGCGTGTTTATAGTTGCGCTCGTCTACGGTGCGTTCTTCTATACGCATCTCGATGCCGCAATGGCTGAGGGCGCAAAAACCGCTCTTAAGATCGTTGAGAATATCGGACTGATACTCTTCGTATCGTCTGTCGGATTTATTGCAGGACCGAAATTTTTTCTCTAACATGAAGCGTAATTTCAAGTCCTATGTTCTTATAGGTCTTGTTATCATCCTCTCGGGCGGCATCGCAGCTGCGCTGTGCATACTGTTCGGCAGGACGGTCGGAGGAGAGACCGATTACGAGGGCTTTACCGCTATCGTTTCCGGACTCCTCTCCGGCGCGCTTACCTCTACTCCCGCGTTCTCTGCCGCAAAGGCAACGGTAGGAGAGGCATATGAGGATCTTGTGTCTGTCGGCTATGGAATCGCTTATCTCTTTGGCGTTATAGGTGTCGTACTGTTCGTTCAGCTCGTACCAAAACTCGAAAAAGCCGACATGAAGGTCGAGCGCGAAAAAGATGCTCGCCGCCGGCAGCTCTGACGAGAAAAAAAAAAATCCCGCATCGGAACACTCAAGATGGATCCGTTCGGTATTATGATGTTTTCGCTTGCTGCCGCTATCGGTCTTATAATCGGACTTGTAAAGATTCCGCTTAGCTCAGCAGGACTCAGCGGTACTACCTTCTCGCTCACCACAACTGGAGGATGCCTGCTTACGGCACTTGTTTTCGGTCATTTCGGCAAGTGCGGTAAGGTTTCGCTGATGCCGGAGATATCGACGCTAAAAGGTTTTCCGCGAGCTCGGATTGATATTCTTCCTTATTGGTGCAGGCGTTTCGGGTGGTGCTAATTTCGTCAATCACTTCAAGCCTATCTACTTGGTTTACGGTGTTGTCATTACTCTCCTGCCGATGATCCTCGGCTACTTCTTTGCAAAGCACGTACTCAAGCTCTGCTTGCTGAACAGCATCGGTTCTATAACCGGAGGCATGACGAGTACACCTGCACTCGGAACCCTTATTAACTTTGCGGGCACAGAGGATGTTGCAGCAGCGTATGCCGCTACATATCCGGTTGCGCTTGTAGCCGTTGTACTGCTGACGCAGCTGCTCATCGGCATATTCTAATTCGGTTATTTCGACTTAGTATTTAAATCAAAAGAATCCTCATTCCTAAGAAAGGATGCCGCCTGCATATGCGGCGGCGATAGATTACTATGAAGGTTGTTGTATGTATCGGCAGCTCTTGCCACCTCAAGGGTTCGCATCAGGTAGTTAGCTGCATCAAGCGTCTTATCGACGAAAACAATATTTCAGATAAGATTGAGCTCAGCGGTTCGTTCTGCTTCGGTCAGTGCCAGAATGATGTCTGTGTTTCTATTGATGGTGTGATCCATTCGGTTAAGCCTGAGGATGCTCCGGAATTCTTTAAGCACGAGATTCTTGAAAAGCTCGCCTGAAAAGGGAAGCACCATTGAAAAAAAAACATCACGGCGATGCCGTGAAAAAAAAGTGTCAATATAATGATAGGTCCCCCCCTCATCGCCCGATAGAGACGGACTGATGATGGGGGACTTTTTTCGGCAGCAAGGGAAAGCATATTGTGTGCGGCGGCACAACTGCACACCTTGCCGCATCATACCTCGGAAAGCCGCTCGAGGTCGTTCTTGACTATCAGAGCAGCACTATTCCGCCTATCGGAAGGATAGAGGGTGTGGAGCTTGTTACAGAGGGCGTTGTCACGATAGGTCTTGCACTCGAGGCTGCTAAGCGTTATCTGTCATACGGATGCGATGATTTTCGCGACACCGCCAAGACTGACGGCGTTTCCGCGCTTTGCAGACTGCTTTTTGATGCCGAAGAGCCGATTAATTTTTATATCGGTACTGCCGTAAATGATGCGCATCAGGCGCCAAAGCTCGAAATTGACTTCAATCATAAGATGGAGGTAATTAACGGACTTATAGACGCACTCGGAAAAATGCGTAAAGAGGTAACGGCTAAGTTTTATTGATCTGTATCTCAAAAGACCAAACAAGTGAATTGATATTAATGCTTATCAAGCGTGATGCACGTTATGCATTGCTTTGCGCACAGACAGCAGATATCCGATACCGATACCGATACGATAATGTGTCCTGATCGCATCAGGCGCGTCTCGACTTCATTTTAGCTGCAATACTGTTTTTACGCTTTGTCGCTCGGTTTTTACCGTGCGACTTTTTGTTTTCTCCGATCAGCACCCCGATAAAGCAAATTACAACGGCGCCTAGTACGGTAAGCAATCTTACAGATATCGAGAGCTGCGGAAGACAGCATTCTGCTTCGGTGTTTACAGTGCCGGTTATTATCGAAGCAATTGTTAAAATACCAAAAATATGACAAGCATATAATGGCTTCACGAGGTGCAGAGCCTCGTGAATTCTTGCCGGCAAGATATCCGCATGATGCCGAAGAAGCTGCAAAAAAGCAAATATCGCAAAGGGAAGTATACCCGACGCGGGATTGGGCATTTTAAGCAAACGGCGCGCAAGCGCCGCAATCGCAGCTGCGGCGAAAAAAAAAGAATACAACAACAAATACCGAGCTAATAATTTTATGCTTCATATGAATACCTCTCAGTTTTGCTTTCAAGCATAATTTCATAAGATATAAATTGCATCCTGCAATATACCGAATAATATCTTAAAAAAATCGGGTGTCCGTTATAATGATTATTCAAATACAGAACAAACTATGATAGATACGCAAATAGATTTTAAATACTCGCAGATTATAATCCGTAAAAAAGTCTGAAGAAGGCTGATTTTCAGCAGCTCTTGACAACGGAAAGATTCAGTATACATTGCGCGAATAAAGAGCAGTTTCCGTCGCCTCGAATCCGCATTAGCTCCGAACAATAGTTTTCGCGTTAAAAACAGCGGGGCATTGTACTGAAATAGCTCTACAACACAACGGCACTGTTATAATAATTCGATACGGGGAAATTACGTAAAATGCAAATTTTACGTAATTCAGGGTAGTGTTTTTGGCGAAGAAAAAATCAGGATGACATCGCGTTTGCAATATCATCCTGATTTCGGCAAGCATTATCCTTTCGGCATCATAGTTTTCACACTACACCGTGTGAGCTGTTTTGCGCCGCAGTAAGGCTGCCGATTTTGTAATTCGGAAATTCGCTCTGTTTATCGACCGGAATTCTTGAGGTCGTTCTCGTACTTCTGAATCATCTTCTTGACCATCTGTCCGCCGATGGAACCGGCCTGACGAGAAGTCAGATCACCGTTATAACCGTTAGCGAGGCTAACACCGACTTCGCTGGCAGCCTCCATCTTGAACTTGTCAAGTGCGCCCTTTGCTTCGGGAACAAGATTCTTATTTGTAGACATTTTGAAATCTCCTTGATATACTCATGCGGCGCGGATTCGCTGCCGCCTTTTTTTTTTACAGAGCCTTTTCGGCTCTGATATTATTATGAGCGCATATAATAAGATTATTATGTCAAATTATGGCATGATAGCGCTATTATATAAAATCATGTTGTTTTCATCGGCAAAGGCATGCAAACGGCCACAGGTGATTAGAATTATTGAATCGCAATGCCGTATCATTTAAAGATATAAGCGTAAATATATAGCGCGAGCCGCATCAAAATGACGAAGCTCGCGCTCGATTATACAAAAATCAAAATCAGGTCAACGATCGGTTCAGTTGATCTTAACATTCTCCCAGAGAGTATTAATATAGCCGAGGGTGTCGTTATCGAGATTACGGAATGCGAGGGTGTTATACTGCTCGGAAAAGCTGCCGAGCTCGGGATAAAGGATAGCCATTGCTTCGGCGCCCATTTCCTCGATATAAGAAGCGCTGTTATAGACAGCACTGTTCGGTGACGCATAGTAGGTATACTCTGCATTTGCAACGGCAGGCTCCTCGGAAAGCATATAGTTTATAAATATCTCCGCAAAGCTCCTTATTTTCGGCGCAGGAGGGGATGCACATAGCATCTACATAGAAATTGGTTCTCTCCCGGATAGTAGAACTGCAGGTCAACATTATCCGCCTGAGCGTCGACCATCGTGAAGTAGTCGCCGGCATAATATGCACCGATCGCTGCCTCGCCGGATTCCATCATATTGTAGATCTCATCCATGACGTAGCTATGAACGAGCGGGCGCTGTGCAAGAAGCTCGTTATACGCCTTATCCCACTCTGCATGATCTGTAGTGTTAACGTCGATTCCGAGCTTATACATCGCGGTGCCGAATGCGTCACGGGAATTATTAAACTGAACTATTCGGTCGCTGTACTTTTCATTCCACATAAGATCCCAGTCGCCGGCATCAGCCTCGTCAACGACATTTGCGTCATAGATAACACCGACAATGCCGTAGGTATAAGGAACGGTATATTTGTTATCGGGATCGTAATAGAGGCTCTTGAAGTTTTCGTCGATATTCTTGTAGTTAGGAATATTATCAAAATTCAGCGGCTGGAGCAGCTCTTCGTCTGCCATTCTCGCTATCATGTAATCCGAGGGGATAATAACGTCCTAGCTGACTGCACCGCTCGATATTTTGTTATACATATCCTCGTTTGATGCATAAGTAGTATAATTTACAGTGACCTTTTGACCGTAGTTTTCCTCATACCACTTTTCAAATTCGCGAACGGTATCAAAGCTGCCCTCGCTGCCGTCCGAAATATACTCACCCCAGTTGTAAACATTGAGCGTGAGCGAATTCGAGCTTCCGCAGGAGGTGAGTGCGGCACCGAGTAGAACGGCTGCGGCTGTCATAATAGCTGCGTTTTTTACGGTTTTAAGCTTCATACTTAACTCCTTTTATTTATCAGATTTATCGTGGAGGATGCCGCTTTCGCGGTTTCTGTATTTTTTTGTAACATTGCTTTGCATAATGCTTGCGTCTTCATACACGGCAGCATTATGTGAAACAAAATTCGGGACGGGGAATTCCGTTCATATTTCAGATCTGTTTCTGCGAAATCCCATAATACGGTACGGCGGGTGATAGCAGGTATCACACTTCCCTATTTTCCTCTATGTGCGCGTGATGCTTACGCTGTCTGCGCTGTTCGCGGAGATGCTTTCGGTCATCGCTGTCGACGACATTGCTTATCAGCAACAGCGAGAGCGTCACAAAAAAATATGATGGTCGCAAGAGCGTACATCTTAGGTGTGACCGTCTTTTTTGTCATGCCGTATATACGGATGGGCAGAGTTTCAAATCCGTTGCCGGATGTGAAATAGCTGATAACAAAGTCGTCGAGCGACAGCGTGAATGCCATTATAGCACCGGTCACGATTCCCGGAAGTATCTCCGGCAGCTCGACCTTTGAGAAACGCCCGCATGGGAGTGCAGCCGAGGTCCATTGCTGCCTCGGGAAGCGAATCATCCATCTGTCTGAGCTTCGGCAGCACCTGCAGTATAATATACGGCGTGCAGAATGTAACGTGTGCGACAAGCATCGTTCCGAAGCTTAGGCTCGTTGTCGCACCGAAAAATCTGCCGACGAAAACGAACATCAGCATCAGCGAGATACCGGTAATAATATCGGGATTTGTCATCGGGATATCGGTGACGGTGTTCATTGCCGCCTTATACCAGCGCGAACGGAGCTTGTCGATACCGAGAGCGGCAAGCGTTCCGATAATCGTAGATATAGCCGTAGCCGAAGCGGCAAGAATAAGCGTGTTCTTGACCGATTCAAGGGTGTTGCGGTCGCGTAAAAGCTCCTCATACCATTTCAGTGAAAAGCCGGAGAAAACCGAAAGGCTCTTCCCTTCGTTAAACGAGAACACAAGCAGGACCGCGATAGGGAGCAAAGAGAAAAAATAAATATTATTGCGCTGTATATTTTAGCGGACGGCTTCATCTTATTCATCTCAATCACCTCCGTATACGAATCGCGACGTGCAGTACTTCATTATCGCCATACCGGCAAGAAGTATCAGCATAAGCACAAAAGCTATTGCAGCCGCAAAATGGAGATTGTTTGCGACATATTGTCCCTCGATGGCATCGCCGATGAGAAAGAATTTACCGCTTCCGAGCTTCTGTGATATATAGAAGGTACTGATTGACGGGATGAGTACCATGGTTATACCCGAAATAATACCCGGCATACTCAGCGGCAGTACCACTCTGCGCAGCACAGAAAAGCCGTTGCAGCCGAGGTCTCGCGCTGCTTCAACGAGTCTGCCGTCGAGCTTGACGAGTATAGAGTATATCGGGAGAATCATATACGGGAAATAGTCATATACCATTCCGATAATGACCGCCGTCTCTGTGCCGATAACATGTATCGGAGCTATTCCGAGCTTGTCGAGCAGACCGTTGACGATACCGGCATCCTGAAGAATAGTCATCCATGCGTAGGTACGGATAAGAAAGTTCATCCACATCGGTATCATTATCAGCGTCATCATGGTTTTCTGTGTTTTTTCCTTAGCGTGAGCCATGATATAGGCGATAGGATAACCGAGCAGCAGGCATATTGCCGTAGAAATGACGGCGAGCTTTAGAGAGCGCAGGAATATGAGCAGATATGTGCGTACCTCGGCCGAGGTTCCGTCATCCCTGAACAAGACTGCTCTTTGCGGTAAAGAAGCGCATGATATGCTCTGTCGTAAATGCGAAATTATTATCGGTAAAAGCATAGTATGCAACGAATAACAGCGGGACAATAACGAACAGCAGCGACCATATCGAATACGGTGCGAGCACCGCGCGATAGGTCCCGTGAGTGAGCTTCTCCGTTTTTTCTGTGACAGCCTCATTCGTCTTCCTCACTTTCCGGGTTGGCAAGCTCATCGAGCTCGTTTGAGAAGGAAGAATAGTCTCCGTACATACCCGAGTATTCGGACTTTTTCATTATATGAATTGCGTCCGGCTCAAGCTCGATGCCGATAAAAAGCACCCTCTTCAACGTGGTCGGTGGTCTGTATCATCCATTTAAAGCCGTCAATATCGACAATAGCCTCATTGTGCACACCCATAAATGTTACCGATGTGACCTTGCCGCGCAGCATACCGCGCTCGGGGGCTACGATGTCTACATCCTCGGGTCTTATGACAACATCGACAGACTCGCGGGGGGCAAAGCCGCTGTCAAGGCACTTAAAGGTCTGTCCGCCGAACGAAACAATGTAGTCCTCTATCATAACGCCGTCAACTATATTGCTCTCGCCGATAAAGTCTGCAACAAAGGCATTCTGCGGCTCATTGTATATATCGCTCGGAGTGCCTATCTGTTGTATTTTGCCCTCGCTCATAACGACAATGGTATCGGACATGCTCAGCGCCTCTTCTTGATCATGCGTGACGAAGATAAAGGTTATTCCGGTGTTCTTCTGTATCTTTTTCAGCTCCTGCTGCATATCCTTGCGCAGCTTCAGGTCAAGGGCGCCGAGAGGCTCGTCAAGGAGCAGGATCTTAGGCTCGTTTACGAGTGCACGTGCAATAGCTACACGCTGCTGCTGACCGCCCGAGAGACTTGTGACGCGGCGTTCGGCGAAGCCGGAGAGCATAACCATCGAAAGCATGCGCTCTACCTTTTCCTTTATCTCCTTTTTTCGGCAGTCCGCGCTCGCGAAGAGGAAACGCCACATTTTCAAAGACATTCAGATGCGGAAACAGAGCATACTTCTGAAAATACGGTATTGACATGGCGCTTATGCGGCGGAACGTCGTTTATACGCTCGCCCATAAAGATAACGTCGCCGCAGTCGGGATATTCAAAGCCGCCGATAATTCGCAGTGTGGTGGTCTTTCCGCAGCCTGAGGGACCGAGCAGCGTTATGAATTCGTTGTCGTGAATATCGAGGCTGATGCCGTCCAGCACCGTCTCTCCATCAAATGACTTGGAGATGTTTTTAAGTTCGATAATCTTTTTCATGTCCATACTCTCCCGTATCTGCCGCTGCTGCGGTCAATATTTCACGTTCCTCGGCGCTGCGGAGCGTGCATACATAAAATTAAAAAGCGGCACGCTGCCCGGCAGCATGTCGCTTGTAAAAATTGCATGACAATATACACCCACGCGCGTACACGGACATGCGGAAGGTGCATTCCCATTACCGGTGTAAATCGCAGCGGCGCGAGCCGATACGACAAAATTCCCGTGCGGGTACACAGACGAGGTATGGGTAAACATCAAATCACAATTAGATCAGAGTCTATATAGCAAAGATTACTTTTTTACTACTCTTATTGATCATTTCACAAGTTCATGCCAAAGGCACTTCGGTTATAAAGTAACCAACTTATAAAACTGAGCTTTTAACTCAACCAATAAGGCAACAGAAGTTGCCAACTGCCGCAGTGCGGCGAATTTCGGCATTCGACCCGGCTGTCCGTATGGCCTTAGCCGACTATACATCGGCGGTCGTTTTAATCCTGCTTCGGAACACTGTTCCAATTGAGATCATGAAAAGTATAGCACAGATTTTTGAATTGTCAATCCCTTTTTTTTCAAAAATTGCGGATTTTTTTCTTTTTACTACTTTTTATCCCTTAAAATCAACCGATTTTTTGTGCAAGAATAAAAGCTCGGTTTTGCGCGGTGCAGCTGCGTCTATACATTATTTCCCATCCGCTGTGCGGCAGCTGCTTTCGTCGAAATCCATCGGTGGTGCAGCTGCGTTTTATAGCTGAAGGATAGGAAAGAAAATGCATCCGGCGGCAGCATTATACATCCTTGCAAAAGCTCAAAAAAAAGCATCCGACAATACGAGACATGCTCGGAATATCGGATGCTTTTTCTGACGGCTCAGAGGAGTAAAAGTAGGTCATATCCACTTCCCTGCACCGATCATAAAGAAATTTATAAGGACAGACGGAATGATAATAGATAATCGGTTGTTGTCTGACGGTTTTTTTTGATGCTGTCCGTCAAGGTCACTCGATAAGTCCGCTATCTCGAAGCAGCTGTTCGACATCGGTGCCCTGAATCTTTTTGAGTGCAATCTTAAGCAGTTCTTTTTCCTTGAATGATAGCTTGATCTCGCTTATCGGCTTCTTGTCGACAGCATAGTAGCATGCACGCAGCAGTTCGCGGACATCATACTTACTGCCCCATACCTCGGGTATACCACGGTCAATGTCAAGCAGCGTGTACACAGACTCCATACCGGTACGCATGGAGTACTCCGTCGTGAAGATCGTATCGCGGGGCGTCTCGGCAAACTGACCGATGAACGCAAGGTTTACCGAGCCGTCCGGCACGACATGCGGACGATCGGAATTCTTTCTCGGCTGGAAGAACGCGTTGATATATGGCATGAAGCAGGTTGTAGTATTGCAGGCATCGGCTGCAAGCGGCTCGATCCTATCCTCCGGTACGCCGATGTGGTACAGCCACTCACGGCAGATCTCCTCACCCGTGCAGGCACGCATTGCCTTCTTTACATAGTTGCCCTCTGCGCGTGTATTCAGAGCATACAGCCATACAAGGACCGAATTTTTATCCTGAGAGTGGAACTGCGGCTGACGGTTGATGGTCCATGAGAGATACCAGTTATCCGCGCTGTCCTTAACGGTAACGATTCCGCCGGTAGTTACCTTACCGGCACGAGGATCGCGCTTGCAAATATCTATGATATGGCGGATGACCTCTTCATTTGAGGTCTCTACGGTTGCGCTCATCCAGTTTGTTGCTTCGATATCACCGCAGAATGCAGCGGGATTGCCGAATTCACCGTTTTCTGCCTGAGCGGCGATCTTCTTCCACATATCCCATGCCTCGCCCTTGCCGTTCTCGAGACCGGAGAGGTCGGGAGCATGCGTCTGATCACCATAGCAGGTGCTGTCGGTGCAGGAGCCGTTCGTGACGAAGACAAGGTCATCCTCGATGAGGTCTATCGTCTGCTCCTCGCCGTTACGGACGTAGACGATCTGCTTTGCGATTATCTTTCCGTCCTCGTGGACAACGACAACATTCTTGACATCCATGCCGTATTCGATGCGCACACAGTGCGACTCGAGATATTTTACAAGCGGCAGAATAAGACTCTCATACTGATTGTACTTTGTGAAGCGCAGCGCGCTGAAATCGGGAAGCCCGTCGATGTGATGAACATAGCGGCAGAGATAACGCTTCATCTCAAGCGCGCTCGAATATCTCTGGAATGCAAACATCGTCTGCCAGTAGAGCCAGAAGTTTGTCTGCCAGAAGGATTCGGGCAGCACCTCGGAAATCTTCTTGTCCTCAAGCTCGGACTCTGGTGTGATAAACAGGCGCGAGAGTGCAATAGCGGAATCGCGGTCAAGCTCAAAGCGTCCGTCGGTGTGCGCATCCTTGCCACAGTCAACGGTCGCACGGCAGAGAAATAGTTCGGGTCGTGCTTATTGAGCCAATAGTATTCATCGAGTACCGAGAGACCGGGATGCTCGAGCGAGGGAACATCGCGGAACATATCCCACATAACCTCGAAATGATTATCCATCTCACGGCCTCCGCGCATAAAGAAGCCCTTTGTTATATCGCGTCTGCCGTCACAGCTTCCGCCCGCGAGCTCGCTTTTTTCTCAAGCAGATGAATGTGCTCCCCCCTTCATCTGACCGTCACGAACGAGATAGAAAGCAGCCGTCAGTCCTGCAAGGCCGGTACCGATGATGTATGCCGACTTCTTGTCAACATCCTTCGGTTTTTTTCCGGGTGTACAAACGATTCATAGGTTCCTGCTGAGTAATACATAATTCACGCCTCCGGTGATTTATTTTTTGTAATTCTATTATAACCGTTTTTTTTCATCCTTACAATAATCAGAAAAAAGTCCCGCGATAAAAGTTTTATCACGGGACTGCGGATGTATAATTTTTTATCAAAGGCGTTTTTATGATAATAACGATCGGAATGCGGCACGGATGCATCCGCATGCACATTTAATAGGACGACGTTCAGATAGCAAAGCGGGATAGCGCATCGTTTACAGAATCCTTTATAAGTATCGAAAGCCTGCCGACTATCTCCTTAGGATCCTCCTTCATATCGTCCTTTTTATCCAGTCGAGCATAAGTCCGACGAAAACATAGGAATATACCTGAGCGATAAATTCCTTATCCTCTTGCCGAACCGTGATATTCTCTGACTGTTCATCGAGCACACCCATCACGAGACTGTCGACCTGCGGTTTAAGATATCTCTCGACCTGCTCGCGGTGAACACAGCGATATACATTCATGACAAATGGTTTGTTATCGAGCACTACCTCGAATAATCTCAGAAAGCCCTCCTGCCATGTGTCGTGCGTAGTCTTATTTTTTCGAGTGCGCGGCGAGCGTCCTCAAAGGCAGCACCACTCTACAAGGTCGTATATATCCTTGAAATGATAATAAAACGTCATGCGGTTTATCCCGCAGTCCTCGGCAATATCGTTGATCGTTATCTTTGTCAACGGCTTTTTAAGAAGAAGCTTTTTCAGTGATTCTTCAAGCGCACGCTTTGTCAGCTGAGACATAGTCTTTCCCTCCTCCGTGTGTCAGCGAGTGAACCCAATAGCGATATTATGCCGCGTAGGTGAGGCGACAGCTCCGAGCGCAAACACATACTGCGCGCATCGGATAAACTGTCTGCATTATAACACAACCCGGCGCGAAAATCAAGATTATGCGCATCTGCGTAACCGAAATTTTACCGCGCCGTAACAAGATACTACGGTGTAAAAAACAGATGTAAAGCAGGCGAAAAAGCGAAACAGATCGGTGCTGCGGCACATCATTTTCAGCACGTCTTTGAACTCAAATCGCAGCCTTGCCTTCTGTTGGTAAAAAATGCCGCACTCTTGGTTACTGTTAATAATAGAGCAAAAGGGCCACCGCAATGCGGTGACCCTCCGCTCCCGCGGTACTCAGGTACCTCAGAGACTGTTTTTTACTTGGTATAGCCCTCAAGCTCGGCAGGAAGCTCCTCAACCGGAATAGAGGAGGTGATAACAATGTTAACACCGCTCTTCTCAGCGAGAGCGCCGACATGCTTTACAAACTTGATGAACTCAGCCATATTGTCAGCGCATATCTTGAGCGCAGAGTCGATAAAGAGGTCGGTGATATCACTGTTGCTTGCAATCATGCCGCAAACAAAGCCGTAGAGCATGTGCGCGTCAATGATAGAATACTCGTCAACATCAACGAGTCTGCCCTGATACTTGATTTCATGCATGAGCTTATTGCCCTTTTCTACGCAGATAACCGCGCCCTTGGTGGTCTCGATAGCCTTGTTGGCAAGGTCGATCAGCTGCTTGGTCTTACCTGTTCCCTTGATGCCGACAATAAGTTTAATCATAATAATCCTCCTATATGGTTAAAATTTGGATTTCCTTTGTTATTTACCGAGTCTTGACTCAAGCTCGGCACGAAGCGCCTCATAGCCGGGCTTGCCGAGCAGCGCGTACATATTTGTTTTGTACGCCTCGACACCGGGCTGATTGAACGGGTTGACTCCGAGCAGATATGCGGAGATGCCGCATGCAAACTCGAAGAAGTATACGAGTGCGCCGAAACTCTCGGCAGATCTGGACGGAACACTGACGATAAGATTAGGTACGCCGCCGTCATTATGTGCAAGAGCCGTAGCCGTAAATGCGGTGTGGTTGACCTCGCTCATATTCTTGCCGGCGAGGAAGTTCATTCCGTCGAGGTTTTGCGGGTTCGCTCTCGATCGGAATATCACGATCGGGCTTTTTCGATATCAACAATAGTCTCGAAGAGAGTACGCTCGCCCTGCTGGATCATCTGCCCGAGCGAATGGAGATCTGTCGAGAACATTGCGGAGGTCGGGAATATACCCTTGCCGTCCTTGCCCTCGCTCTCACCATAGAGCTGCTTCCACCACTCGGCAAAGAGTGCAAGCGCAGGATCATAAGCTGCGAGCATCTCCATCTTCTTGCCGGTACGGTAGAAATAGTTGCGAATCATAGCATACTTGACCGCATCGTTCTCTTCGATGGATGCGGTGGTATATACCGCGCGAGCATCAGCAGCGCCCTTCATCATTGCGTCAATGTCAATACCGGCAACCGCAATGGGGAGAAGTCCTACTGCAGTAAGCACCGAGTATCTGCCGCCGATACTGTCCGGAACGACGAAGCTCTCATATCCCATGTCGGTCGAGAACTGCTTGAGTGTTCCGCGGCACTTATCGGTGGTGATAAAAATGCGTTTAACGCTCTCCTCAATACCGTACTTATTCTCGAGGAAGCTGCGCATTACGCGGAATGCAAGCGCAGGCTCGGTCGTTGTTCCGACTTGGATATTACGTTTATGCAAACATCCTTATCCTTGCACAGATCGAGTATCTCGGATAGATAGGTGGGGAGAAATGGAGTTGCCTGCAAAATAAACCGCGGGACCGTCCTTTGCGAGCGAATTGTAGAACGGACTGTTTACGAATTCGACAGCCGCTCTTGCGCCGAGATAGGAGCCGCCGATACCGATAACGACAAAAAAAAACGTCGCAGTTGGCTCTGATATACTCAGCAGCCTTCTTGATACGGTCAAACTCTTCTCTGTCATAGTTGAGGGGGAGATCTCTCCAACCGAGATAATCACTGCCATCGCCGCTGCCGGTCATCACCTTTTCAAATGCTGACTCAGCCTCGGCTCTCATCGAGGCAAGAGCCTCGTCGGAAATAAAATTGTCTGCGTATTTTGTACTTAATTTTACTGCCATACCTTCGCCTTTTTCTTTACACTTTTTTATGATTACATTATACACGCAATTTTATTTTCTTGCAATAGATATTTACTAATTTTTTTAATTCATCAAAAACTTTAACATTATCTGCGTAAAAACATCAAAAAACGACGCTGCCATGATGCTTCCCGAGGCAGTAATATCGCTCTCTCCGATGATATTTCCTTCTGCCGAGTATATCGCTCGACCGATGACCTGCCCTGTCTCTACCGGTGCATCGAGATATTCCGGCAGCTCGTACTCGGTAGTTATCCTGCCGTCCTGCCCTTTTTTCTATGACGCGTATAAACTGCTGTGTCAGAGGTGTAACGCTGCCGCCGAGCGAGCCGTGTACCGGTATCGGATCGAGCTGCGTGCTCTCGCTGCGGAACAGCGCCTTGCTCGCAAATCCGATATCGAGCAGCTTCTTAGCCGAGGTATTTCTCGCGTCACGGCTGCTTGCCCCCATGATAACGGCAATCAGATGAAGCTCGCCTCGCTTAGCGGTCGCGCTCATGCAAAAAGCCCGCCTTAGAGGTCGAACCCGTTTTTCAGCCCTGTAGCACCGTCATAGAAACGGACAAGGCGATTGGTATTCGTCAGGGTAAATGCGCCGTCGCGTATAGAATCCATCCATGTGGAGCTGAATTCGAGTATCTTGTCGTGCCGCATCAGTTGAGCAGACATTATCGCGATATCGCGTGCACTCGTAACGTGATTCACTGTTGTGTCGTCAAGTCCGGTAGCGTTTTCAAAATGCGTCGAATTCATTTCGAGCTCCGCCGCTCGCTCGTTCATCCCCGCTTGCAACAAAGGCCTCCTCGCTCCCGCATATTCGGCAAGCGCAACGGCGGCATCATTCGCCGAGGATATCACGGTGCATTTAATAAGTGTTTCTACGCTCATCTGCTCGCCCGAAGAGAGAAAGACCTGAGAACCGCCCATTCCGGCAGCTTTTTTCGCTCACCGACACATTGTCCCTCGAGTGATATGCTGCCGCCGTCGACCGCCTCCATTACAAGCAGCAGCGTCATTATCTTAGTGACCGACGCGGGCGGCAGACTTTCGTCCGCATTCATCTCGTACAGCACCTCGCCGGTCTCAGCCTCCATAAGCAGTGCGCTCTTTGCATCGAGCTCGCCGGGATCAAGCGCCGCAACCGGCAAAATCGTCGTAAGCATAAGCAGTGCCGCAAGCAGACACGCCCGTATTCGGTGCCGAGTAAATACAGCCTTCATTATATTCACCGTTTCCTCTCATATTTTTTGCCGTGAGTTACGGCAGCATAAATTACGCTGTAATATTTTATTCCGTACAGGTCGAAACTATTACACAGAGCAAAGATCATTTCCGAGAGATTAACAAGCGAGGTGTAAGGATGCGCCGCTGCGAGCGGCGAGCATCACAGCGGTGCATGCTTTTCAAAGATCGGCATAAAAAACGCCGCACGGCGGTCGTATCACCTTTCCATGCGACGATCGTTATTTTATTGTTTTCTTTTTCCGTATGATAATAATTGAGTAGATTTATATAAAAAATCACTTTTTTTCCGCGAAGCCGTGCTGCGGTAAGAGTATTGCGCAGCAGCATGGATATGGTCATAGGACCTACACCGCCGGGAACGGGAGTTATTTTTGATGCGACAGGAGCGACCGAGTCGAAATCAACATCACCGCAGAGCTTTCCGTTCTCGTCGCGATTCATACCGACGTCTATAACGACGGCACCCGGCTTTATCATATCTCCGGTAATGAGCTTTGCACGTCCGACGGCGGCAACTACGATATCCGCCTCGCGGCAGAGCGCGGGAAGATCGCGCGAGCGCGAGTGCGCTACCGTTATCGTTCCGCTCTTGTGCAGGAGCAGCATTGCCATCGGTTTGCCGACTATATTGCTGCGTCCGATAACAAGGCAGCGCTTGCCCTCGATCTCGACTCCCGAGCGCTCGAGCAGCACCATGACCCCTGCCGGGGTACAGGGGGGAGCAGCTGTGCGTCTCCGAGCATTATATGACCGACATTTTCGGCGCGGAAAGCATCAACATCCTTTTCGGGTGAAACAGCGGCTATGACTGCACCTTCGTCGATGCCGCTGCCGCCGTCGCGAACCGACGGGAGCGGAAGCTGCACGAGTATCCCGTCAACATCGGAATCCGCATTAAGATGCTCAATAAGCCTCAGCAGCTCCTCCTCGGTTGTCTCGGTGGGCAGACGGTACAGCAGCGAGGTCATACCGACCTCTGCGCAGCCACGCTCTTTGTTTCGTACATAAACCTGAGATGCGGGGTCCTCTCCAACAATAATTACCGCAAGAGAAGGCTTGCGCTCCATCGCGGCGACCTCTGTCGCTATCTCGGCGCGGTACTCTGCGGCAATGCGCTTACCGTCTATGATCTTGTTACCGTACTTCTCGTAAATATTCTCTGCCATTTTTGCTCCTTTTATGATTTACTGCTTATCGATTGAGGCGCTTATATCGGTATCGTCGGCATCATCGGTTTCGCAGGACGCGCTCGCGTCGCCTTTCTTCGCATCTGCTTCGTCCGACTCCTCACTGCTCTTTTCGGTGCTCTCGCCGATCTTTTTCTCGGCGGAGACGGTATCGGAGGCAGTCTGTGCAACCGCCGCGACCGCCGCTGTCGAGCCGGAGGCGATAGCCCTATGCCTGAGCACGAGTAGGAATATAAGTGCAATGACAGCGCTGAGTGCGGCGAGTACCTGAGATACGCGTATGCCGCTGTTTCCGATATAGAGGCTGTCGGTGCGCAGACCTTCAATAAATGTTCTGCCGATGCCGTACCAGATGATATACATCAGGGGCTATCTCGCCGCCGAACTTTTTCTTTTTATACAGAATATTCAGAATAATAAAGCCGATAACGTTCCACAGCGATTCATACAGAAAGGTCGGTTGCACATATATCGTGCTGTCGGAGTATGCATTTCTCAGTCCCATTCTCCACGGCAGATCGGTGACGCCGCCATGTGCCTCGCCGTTCATAAAGTTGCCCCATCTGCCGATGGCCTGAGCAAGCATAACACCGGGCAGGGTCGCATCGGTCACGCGCCCGAAGCTGAGCTTCTTTACCTTGGTGACTATAAAAGCGGCAAGCGCTCCGCCGATCACCCCGCCGTATATGGCAAGCCCGCCTGAGCGGAGATTGATAAGATCATACAGCGAGCTTACGCCGCCGTGAAATGCGACATAGTAAAGCCGCGCGCCAACAACCCCGGATATTATAAGAAAGATGGCATAATCGAGCATATCGTCAAAGGAGATACCTTCGTTTTTCTTTGCTCTCCATGATGCATAGGCAAAAGCCGCGATCATGCCGAGCACTATAATAATGCCGTACCACGCTATGCTGATGTCGAAAACGGAAAAAGCGACGCTGTTTACCGAAAACTCGCCTATTCCGAGCCCCGGAAATGAGATTATCGTCTCATGATTTATCATATTGTACTCCATATTCTTATAAAAATCGGTGCGCGCCCTCTCGGACACACACCGATTATAGCACAAAGCCGCAGTAATTTCAATAGTGCCGCAGTACTGTTTTTTGTATCGCACGTGAATATATCACGGTATCTGGCATATATTCCGCGCCGCCGAAACAGTTGAAGAAAATTTTGCCCGAGTACTCGAATCCGAGAAAAGTGCATCAAGTGCCGAAATAATAGGTCAGCGTATGCTCTTTTCCGTCATACGGAAATCTTGCGGCTTTTTTATGCGTCGGCTCCGACGCGGGAATACCGGCGGATGTCCCGGAAACAAAGGTTATCCGATAAACCGTTGCTTTCCGCTCAATCTTCAGTTCAAGACGGTTCGGCAGCTCGGGGCAAGGTTCGAGCGTAAACGAATCGCCGCACTCTCTGTATCCGAGCATATCCTCGAGCAGCAGGCGGTAATACCACCCCGACGCTCCGGTATACTGTGTCCATCCCGCCATGCCGCGCAGCTCCCCGCCGTACATACATCGCCGGCTATAGCATAAGGCTCGCCGAGGTATATCTCGGTGCGGTGCGATGGATCGATCAAGCGCGCGGACAAGTGCCATCCCCTCCTCTGCCGCTCCGCCGCGAATTAGCGCCCGTGCAAGCCATACCGCCGCATGCGTATACTGTCCTCCGTTCTCCCGCATTCCCTCTGGATAGCTGCAGATATAGCCGGGTCGTGCCCATCGCTGCGTCGAAGCGGAGACGACAGCAGCGCCGCCGTTCCGACAGATCGATCAAAAAGGCGCTGATATGCGAGCCGAACAGCGCCGCGCGCATAGCATAGCTCGTTCGATATGCTGTCGAGCACCTCGCTTGTCGGTTTACCGGAGGCAAGATATTTTTCGACATCCACACGCTCCGATGCGGCAAAATGCCCAGCTCTGCGCAATACTGTCAAGCACCGGTTCGCCGCCGTTCTCACATCCGAGCGGAACACCGTCACCGTAATACGCACGGATAAAATAACCGCCGCATCTGGTGCCGCTGATCGAGCATAGCCGCCGTCAGCTTTTTATACTGCGAAGCGAGAAAAGCTATATCGTCGTACTCTCCCATCCGTTCGCAAATCGGCAGCATTCTGCCGATGACCGTGCGCAAAAAGAAGCCGAGCCAAACGCTGACACCTCCGTTCCGACCGATGCCGCTCAGACCGTCGTTCCAATCGCACGAGCCGATAAGCGGCAGGCCGTAAAGCCCGAGCCTTATCGTTCGCATGGCTCGCATGCAGTGCTGATAGATACTCTCGCGCTCCTCGGAAAATACCGCATCCTCATACCGATCGTCCTCGCGGTCGGCAAGCGGTGCGGAAACGAGATACGGGACGGGAACATCAAGAACGGCGGCATCGCCGGTCACCGAAATATAATCACCGATAATAAACGGCAGCCAAAAACGGTCGTCCGAGCAGCGGGTACGGACACCGCGTATGGAGATACCGCCGTGCGGCAGCGGTACATCATGCCACCAGTGCATAACATCACCCTCACGGTACTGGCGCGATGCGCAGCGGATAATGTGACAGCGCGCAAGCCGCGTATCGGCATAAACAAGCGCTCCAGCATCCTGAAGCTGATCACGAAAACCGTAAAAAGCTCCTCCCGGCTGCGCAAAACCGGTACGCCCGCGCATTCGGCTGTAATAGGTCTGATGCAGCAGAAACGACCCGAGGAGTGCGTCGATCTCGCCGAAGCAGCCGCGCATGCTTATGCCGCTGCCGATATCGCGTCTGTCAAACACATCACAGACAGCACCCTCTCCCCGAGTAATGCTCTCGAAGATAACGCAGAAGCGGAAATGAGCCGAGCTCGGCAGCAGAGTGCGAACCGAGAGGAGTGGAAAATACGGTCAAGGCAAATACTCCCGGACACGGACGAAGCACGGCAACGGTACGTCCCGCAAGCGCCCGGCAAGCACGGTATATAGGTCACAGTCTGACATATGCTCGTGCGCGACCGCACCCCTCTCTGCCGCAGAGAGACAGGCGCAGCTCGCAGCAGTCTAAGCCGCTGATGCGGTAGAGCTTTACCGGCAGCCGCGCCTCACAGCAGATTTCAACCATCCAGTCGTGTCCGGGCAGACTTCCGCTGTATACGGCGCATGCACCGCGATAGCATACCTTCTCGGCACACAGCGACAGACTGTATGTCCTACCGTCTATCTCGGCAACGATATCCTCGCCGCGCAATCCGCCGGATTCGTCTCCGCTCCACGGAGTAACACGCAGCTCGCGGCTGTTTGAAAGCCAAGTAAACCCGAAACTGCGGTCGGTCACAAGTGTACCGAGGCAGCAGCCGCCGAGCGGATATGACCACGGCACGGGAGAACTTTTTTTCCGCATGTTAAAACCGCCGTCTGTACCGAACCGCCATCCGCTGTCCGGTGCGGTGACGGAGGAGTTGTCGGCATATACCTCGACGTTTTCCCGGCGCTCGCCGTGCGGCAAAAATTCGGGTATTCGCTGAGCGGCGAGTCGTTCGGTCATTCCCGCTGCGGTATCGGAATCAGATACTGCGAGCGTAAAGACCGAATAGAGTGACAGCAGACGCTTAGCCGAATCATCTCCCGACTCGAGCGGTACAAGGTGAATCCCTGATTTTGCGCCTATAAGAAAATCCGCACCCGCAGCTTCGGCGGCGCGTAGCAGCATATCGCGTCTGCGGTCGTAGTACTCGCCGCTGCCCTCGTATGCAAATACAAGATCAAGCGAGAAGCCGTGCAGATAGAGTCGGACCGCACACTGCATGAGTTCGCGCAGTCCTTTGCCTGACTCTTCGCCGTCGCCGGAAAGAAAGCATACCCCTATCCGCACGTCGCCGGATATGCCGTATTTCCACAGCTCATTTATCGGATATGCGTCTCCGAGCCGTGCAGGCGACTTTTCTCTGCCGTATACGGCTGCGGTCACAAGCTCCTCGAGGAGTCTGTCTCCGACTGTCGGCGACTTGTCGCGCATAGGCGGCAGCCGTCTGCCGAGAGTGTCGAGCAGACGACGCTTGTCCTCGATCGCCGTAACCGCCTGCTCCTCGCATCTGCCGACTGCTATGATGAAAAGCAAAGCTGCCTACGCTCTCGCAGCGCATGGCAAGCGAAGGAGAAATACATACCCCCTCACAGCCGCCGAGCTCTCGTCCGAGAAGCGCGGCAATATCGGAATCGGTATACCGCTCGGGGAAACAATCCTCGCCGGCGCGTGGTGAAATCATCTATACGTCCGAATATCGGTGCGGCACACAGATAGATATGCCCGCCGTTACGGTCGATGCGGTCATATATCAGCATCTGCCTTGCTCTGTCAAAACGCGCCGAGAATCCGAGTCCTGCATAGGCAGGATGCGAATTCCAGTTATCCTCGGATGTCAGCCGAGGCTCGAGATACAGCAGTGCCGAGCAATGCCGTTCTCCTGCTGTGCTGCCGAGCAGAAGAACGGTATTATCACTGCCGTCCGGTATCATTCTCAGCTTGTCTCCGGAGTCCGTTGTAAGCTCCGCGCTCTCGCCATCGCAGTGCACGCTGCCGCACATTATCTGCGGAGCGTCGCTCCCCGTGCGGAGTACTACACGCAGACAGCCGGTGCGCTCATCCTCCGGGCGAAGCATACTCTCGGTATCTATATCGACACCGCTTTTTTTCTCGCCCATATTGCCGCTGTCCGCGCCGCCCGAAATTCGCGCAAGCGAAATATCGTTTCTCACCGATATGGTCCCGCACAAAGGAAGCCTGCCGTATCTTAGCTCGGCGCAGCCGTCGGAGCAGAGACAGATGTGCATGGCACCGTCCGAAACAAGCGATGCTCGGCGTATGCCGGCAGGCAGCTCTGGAAGACACTCCCTCGTTCTTGACCCCCGCCGCACACGAGTTTTTATGCTTTCAACGCGCGGCGCGAGACTTCCGACCGGTATGCGTTCGTCGGTGAGTGTCTCGGCGCAGGCAAGCTCGGGGATCCTGCTCATTCGTTCTCTGAAAATACCGCCGCTGCAAACATTGTCTATCGCCGCAAGGCTCATGCCCATATGATGCGACATAGCTGCGCACTACGGCATGACCGTCTCCGACACGCGACGGTGTAAGGTCGAGCGACTCATAAAAGCCGTATCTGCCGTACATTCCGTACTCGCGGAGCCGAGAGAGATTTTCGAGTGCCGCTCTGCGTGAGCACTGCATGACAAGGTACGATGAATAGGGAGAATAGACGCGCTCTCCGCCGCACGGGCCGAGCGCAAGCGAGGAAACGCCGATAGCCTTATAGCGATAGTTTCCGTCACGGTCGTAGGCACAGTAGCAGCCCTCGCTCTTGCCCCACACACACCGCGATATGCTCCGCTCCGCTGTCCGCGCGCGCCGAAGCGCAGCGACTGACGCTCTTCGGTATCCTCGGCAGGCAGATAGTACAGCGTCGGCATAAAGTATTCAAACGCCGTGCCGCTCCACGACAGCATACCCACGCCCGCATGGTTGCTTGCATATACTCTGCCGAGGTTCGACCATGCCTGAGGCGGCAGCTGTCCGAGCGCAACGGCTATATAGTACGAGGTTCGGCTCTCGCTCATATACAGATCGTAAAAACCTCGGTCAAGCTCGCCGCTCGATGCATTTATGCCGGTATGCATCAGCCCGCGCTCGGGTGAATAGAACACCGAGAAATCCGCCCCGCGGAACAGACGCTCGAGTGCTTCCCGCACCTCCGCAAGCCCCGGACACTCCGGAATGTACTCGTCAAGCGCTGAACACACCGCCATAAGCGATGCGACGAAATTTCCGCTGTCGACGGCGGAAACATACGGCGAAAGCACCGATGCTGTGCTGACCGAGTACCAGTTGTAAAGATGTCCGTGCCATCTCTCGAGGTGCACGAGAGTGTCGGCGGTCGCACGCAGTCTGCGCTCGGTCTCGGCTGTTCCGATAAGTCCGAGATCCCGCGCGGCAATGACCGACATAAGATACAGTCCGATATTTGTCGGAGAGGTACGGTCGGCAACACGTACCTCGCGCTGATACGATATATTGTCCGGCGGCAGATAGTTTTCCTCTGCCGTTACGGTGTCCGCAAAGAATCGCCAGATATCCGCAGCGTAGGTCAGCAGCTGTGCTCGCTCTTCGATGCTCGGAGCATCGCTGTGCTTGCCGTACGGCGTACCGAGCCGCCATGCAAGCGTCGGTGCGATGAACATCATAAGTCCAAACAGCCGCAGCATTGCCGAGCCGGTGAGCATAAAAGCAACGCCGAGCAGGACCGACGGCATCATACGGACGGTATAGTCGGTCAGCTGCCCGCTGTATCTGTCACCCTCGGCAGCGGTTGTCCACTCGAGCATACGCCGATGCGAAACAAGCGTTCTCCACAGCGCACGAACAGCGGCATCACCCGCGCGCGCCGCCTGATATGCGAGCGTGCACACCGAATAGATCATCCTGCGCAGCTCAAGCATGACCGCACCGCGTATTCTTCCCGAGCGTACAGTAACTGCACCGCCGTGCGCAAGAGCGGACGGCAGGCTCGCCATTCTGCCGAGCAGCGTTATTATAAACGGAAGGATAGCATACGAGAGGGCGAGCGGAACAATAAGCATTGCTGCAGCGCCGCCCATAAAGGCAGACAAGATGACAAGAATTAGCGAAGCGAGCGGTGTCAGCGCATGGCGAACATTGTCGAGCAGCTTAAAGTGCGACAGCGCGTCCATATCCTCGCGTCTGCCCCAAAGCCATGCCTGAACATCTCCGCGAATCCAGCGGTGAGCGCGCGTCATAAATGAAACCGGATTTTTCGGTGTCGAATCGCTGAACCGGCACTCACCGTCGATGGCGCTGCGCAGGATTATGCCCTCGAGCAGATCGTGACTGAGAACCGTCTCCTCCGGAAAGCGATCGCAAAGCAGCTCGTTATAGGTATCAATATCTATTATTCCCTTGCCGCAGAAATTTCCCTCGTCATAAATCGACTGAAAGGTATCATATCCCGCGCTCGCATAGGTATCCGCGCCTCCGCCGCCCGAACACATTACCGCGAACGGGGTGACCGAGGCCGATCTTGTCGTCGTGACCATTCTCGGTTGAATTATACCGTGCCCGCGTACGACATGTCCGTCCTCTATTATCGGATGTGCCGACGGATGCAGCATTGCGGTGATAAGTCGGTGTGCCGCTCCTATCGGCAGTGTGGTATCGGCATCAAGGGTGATGAGATACCTCGCGCTCGAGACAAATTCGCAATCCTCCGGCACAGCCGAAAAACTGCCGGAATCGCCTCGGCAAAAGCGTATCAGCTCGAGCACAGCGCCTCTTTTTCGCTCCCATCCGCGCCATCTGCCGTCGGGTGCCTGCCTGCGGCAGCGTACAAAAAGAAAAAAAACGCTCGCCGTATTTATCACACAATTCCCTTATTTTGCTCTCGGCATATTCAAGTACCTTTTCGTCCCCGTCTTCATGCTCGCTGTCGCTGTCGGGCAGATCGGCAAGCAGCGCAAAGCGAAGGTTTTTCGTCCCGATTTCCGAGATAATAGCGCTCAAGACGATCAAACAGTTCGCCGTCGCGTTCCTCTCCGAACAACAACGATGTTATACATACAAGTGTTTTTTCGGCTGTCGGGTATATTTTCATCATCGGTCCTCGGAAGCACCGAATATCCGATGCAATGCGAAAAGATACGGTCGGTGAGGAGCCTTGCACATTCCGCGGATGGGAACAGCAGAAGAAGTGCGCATATGACTGCGGCAATAATATATTCGGTGCTGCCCCATGCAAGTGAAAGCGGCAGTACTGCGCCGCCGGAGCCGAGCATAAGAAGCAGCGGCAGCAGCACGGCGGGGGGCAATATTGTCAGTGCCGCATATACGGCGAAATACAGCGTCGGAGCACAGCCGAGCAGTACTTCGGGCAAGGTATCGAGCGAATCGGCGTATCTGCGCGCCGCCTCGGTGCTGCTTATCCTTTCGCGTCGCGCCGCGCGCGCACAAGCTGAGTACGATACATCTGCTGCGCTTTCGCGGCTGCTGACGCGATATTCATCGGATATCTCGCTCAGCAGCTTATGCATTGCAGAAAGGCGCTGTGAGGCTGTATACGGAGATATCGCCGAAAATGAATTCTGCATCGAACGCGCAGCCGAGATCGCCTCCGCGCTTCCCTCCGCGGCGATATGTGCAAGTGAGAGGGAAAGCAGCGCCGACGGCAGGAGCCGTACATCCTCTTCCTCCCATATCGCGCCGTACCGTCTCTCGGCTTCGGTAATTATCTCCTCGGCAACCGCACGGTAATTCTTTTCCTCGAGTATTTCGCCGAGCGCGCCGAGAGGAGTGATCCTGAGGCGCGCCTGCCGCTCTTGTCGAGCGCAAGCAGCAGTTCAAGCTCACCGAGCGCCGTCGTATCGCCGTTTGCTCTCAGGCGCGCTCTGAGCGAATGGATCTGTCTGCGTGTAATGCTTTTTCTCATAGATACCGCCTCGATAAAAATCTTGTTGTGAAATAGCTATGCCTGTGGTTTTCGGATCGACGTTCCGTCTCCGTCGCTTCTCCCGGGCATAAACAGAGCTTTTTTGCCGCTGTCCGATGCGGCTGCATGAGGTTATTTTTTTCTGAAAACGGCGGTTTTTATACAGCTGTTCCGATTTTTTGCGCGCAAGATCCGAAAAAGCTGATTCCGGCGTGCGGATCCGCGCTTTTTCGCCTTTCTGCACACCTTGACATATCAATTGCGCTTTGCTATAATATAGTGGACTCTTCGGTTGATACGCAAGACGCGGTCGATCCGAGAAAAATACTGCGCCGCATCGGCTCGAGCAAAACAACGATGTATTGAGCTGCGGCAAACTTCAACACAGGCGGCGAAATATCGCTCATGCCGTGTGATGCGAATATAGTAAATTACCGTCGGTCGACCGTGGGTCGTCGGACGGCTTTTCGGCGGCAGCGGGACATGCTCCTTCTGCCGCGTGAGGTGTTTATGGAAAGAGAGAATAATATGATAATCGACAGTATCCGAGAAGAGCGCGAGTATCAGGGCTTGTTTGATGCCGCGATACGCGAGAGCAAGGCGAAAAAGCCGCAGCCGATAGCCGTTACCGGGCTGTGCGAGGGTGCAAGAACCGCTCTGCTGACCTCACTCGCCTCCGATTACCGCGCTCAGAGCGGTATCGGGGCACTTGTGATAGTCCCGGACGAGCGTGAGGCATCGCGTCTGCAATCCGCCTGTGGCGATTTCGGATGCCGCGCTGCTGTATATCCATATCGCGACTTTGTATATCATAATATGACCGTATCGCACGAGCTTGAATATGAGAGGCTCGGAGTGCTGCGCTCGGCTCTGCTCGGTGACTGCGACATGATAATAACGACACCGGACGCTGCACTGCAATACACCATGCCGCCCGAGCTGCTCGCATCCTCCTGCCTGCGTCTCGCCGTCGGCTGCGAGATAGAACGAGAGACGCTGATATCCTTTCTGCTCTCCGCAGGCTATGTGCGCGTTGAGATGGTTGAGGGCGCGGGGCAGTTCTCCGTTCGCGGCGATATCGTAGATATCTATTCACCCGGCAGCAGTGACCCGATCCGTATACAGTTCTTCGACTGCGAGATAGAGGATATGGAGTACTTTGATACCGTATCGCAGCGCCGAACCGAGCATCTTTCATCTATCGAGCTGACGCCGGCGAGGGAGATACTTATCCCCGATGATGCAAAGGCGCAGCTGCGCTCTGAGATAGAGGCGCAGAGCAAACGCGTAAAGGACGACCGTGTCCGCGATATGCTGCTCTCCGAGCTTGAGACCCTCTCATCCGACCGTGAGATAGGCTTCCGCGACAAGTACATATCGGTTATCTATCCGGAGCGCACCTGCCTGCTCGACTATATATCATCACCGACGCTCTGCTGTATCGTTGAAGAGAACGCCGTCCGTGACCGCCTGAAGGCATGCCGCGCACGCGAGGATGAGATGCTTCGTTCGCTGATATCCGGCGGCGAGGTCTACGGAAAACACGCAGATTATGCTGCTCCGCACGAGCGGCTTGACAGCTTTATACGCAGCACGGTCGCCGCATACATCGACACCTTTATGGCTCGGCGATCGGCGCGCAGCGACAGCCTGTTTTCATTTACTACGAAAAATACCGTCTGCTACGGGGACAACCGCGAGCTGCTGCTCGAGGACGTACGCTTCTACCTGCGTCATGAATTCCGAACGGTCATTCTCTGCGAGAGCAGCGCAATGCAGATGAATACGGCAGAAATGCTGCGTGAGGAGGAGATACCGGCAGCTGTGATAGAACAGAATTCGCCGATGCCCGACGATAAGCGTATAGTGCTCGTCGTCGGACCGGCGGCGGTTCCCGGCTTTGAGCTTACCGCATCGCGTTTCGCGCTGCTGTCAATGTACGAATCCGCCGTCAGCATCGGCAGAGCGAGCACATCACACCGTACGGCAAAAACACGCAGAAAATCAGCCCGAGAGCGGATAATGTCGTATGCGGACCTTACCGTCCACGGAGACTATGTCGTTCACGATATACACGGTATCGGCCGCTTTATGGGACTGGAAAACATTACGCACGACGGCGTTACAGAGGAATATGCAAAAAGCTCGTCTATGCCGACGATGCCCTCTTGTACATTCCGACCGACAAGCTTGATATGCTGTCTAAATATATCGGTGCGCGCGGCGAGGACGATACCGTTCGTCTCTCAAAGCTCGGCGGACGCGAATGGGGTAAGGCAAAAGCAAAAGCAAAGGCTGCCACACGCGAGATGGCAAAGGAACTGATAGCTCTGTATGCCGAGCGCAAGCGCAGACCGGGACATGCATTCCCGGCGGACGATGATATGCAGCGACAATTCGAGAGTGCATTTGAGTACGAGGAGACCGACGGTCAGATAGCAGCCGTGACCGATATCAAGAGAGATATGGAGGACAGCTGCCCGATGGACAGACTGCTCTGTGGAGATGTGGGCTTCGGAAAGACAGAGGTTGCGCTCCGCGCGGCATTCAAGGCAGTGTCGGACGGCAAGCAGGCAGCGATACTTGTTCCTACCACCATTCTTGCAATGCAGCATTACCGCACTATTCTCTCGCGTATGCGCGGCTTCCCCGTTCATATCGACGTGCTCTCGCTTCCGCACACCGCGAGCAGGAAAAACTTGCCGCGCTGCGCCGCGGAGAGATAGATATCATAGTAGGCACACACCGACTTATATCAAAGGATGTACAATTCCATGACCTCGGTCTGCTCATTGTGGACGAGGAGCAGTGCTTCGGCGTCGCTCAAAAGGAAAAGCTGAAGCAGCTGTCGGGAAACGTCGATGTTCTCACCCTGACCGCCACTCCGATACCGCGAACGCTTAATATGGCGATGAGCGGCATACGTGACATGAGCATACTCGAGGAGGCTCCCGGCGACCGACTGCCGGTCCAGACCTTCGTGCTCGAATATGACGAGGTCGTTCTTGCCGATGCCGTGCGCAAGGAGCTGCATCGCGGAGGACAGGTTTTCTGGCTGCACAATCGCGTCGAAACGATAGAACAGACCTGCGGCGCTCTGCGAAAACTGATACCGGAGGCACGCATATCCTTTGCGCACGGAAAGATGGACCGTGAGCAGATATCCGATATATGGTCGGAGCTGATACGCGGTGAGATAGACGTTCTTATCAGCACGGCGATCATCGAGACCGGAGTAGACGTGCCGAATGCGAATACACTGATAGTCGAGCGCGCAGACCGCCTCGGACTCTCGCAGCTGCATCAGCTGCGCGGACGCATAGGACGCTCGAGCAGACGTGCGTATGCCTACTTCACATACCCGAGAGGGGTCGGTGATATCCGAGATAGCCGACAAGCGTCTTGAAGCGGTGCGCGATTACTCGGAGTTCGGTTCCGGCTTTAAGATAGCCCTGCGCGACCTCGAGCTGCGCGGCGCGGGAAATCTGCTCGGTGCGGAGCAGCACGGACAGATAGACAGCGTAGGATATGATATGTATATGAAGCTGCTGAATGAGGCGATACTCGAGGAAAAGGGCGAGGAAAAGAAAGAAAAGCCCGCATGCACCGTCACGCTTGCATATGATGCCTATCTGCCTGAGAGCTATATCGGAAGTCAAGCACAGCGCATTGACGCCTACAAAAAGATCGCGCTCATCGAGCGTACCGAGGACTACGACGATATTTTCGACGAGCTGAGCGACCGCTACGGCGAGCCGCCGATCCAGGCAAAGAATCTGCTGCGAATCTCACTCATCCGCGCGCTGTCGAGCGCCTGCGGTATGAGCCGCGTCGAGCAGAAGAACGGCGGAGCGGTCATTGTGCCGCGCACGCTCGAGCGCCGATATGGGCGGAGCTGTCGCATATTTACAGCGGCAAGCTGCTCGTTTCGCTCGGCTCGCAGCCGTATGTGACCTACCGAATACGCAGCGGCATAGATACACTTGAAATGCTGTGTGAAATATTTGCAAAATATATACAAATTAAAAAACAAACAGCCTTGAAAAAGTGCAGATGATTAAGCTATAATTTACAAAAAAATAAAAGCGGACGACATTCACCGTCCGCCGGAGAACAAAAATTACATGAAAACATATAATTTTAAAAGAGCTCTCTGCTCTACCGTCTCGCTCCTGCTGTCTGCCGCAATCGCCGCCTCGCTCTCCTCATGCGGCAAGCGGACGATTGCGATGAGCTGCGGAGATACCGAGATAACCGAGGGGATGTATTCATACTGGCTGTCGGCGTACAAAACAAATTTTGTATATACATACGGTGGGGCAGCGACAACTCGACGCTTTGACTGCGACGGCGGGCGGCAGACGGTCAGAGCTATGCTGATTATGCCGAGGATAATATACTCACAACGGTACGCAATTTTGCGATCGCCGTAGAACAGTTTCGTGTTCTCGGACTGAAGATTGACAGCTCGATCAGCGAGCAGGTCAATGCCGATATAAGCGAAAAGCTCGAATATGCCGGCTCGCGTCCCGCGCTCAACTCCGATCTTTCCCGCTACGGCATAAATATTGACGGACTGAAAGATATCTACATAGCTGAGGAAAAAATGGCAGGCTATATATAACTATTATTTTCGGAACGAGCGGCATCGAAAGGCTGTCCGACGAAGAGCTTACCGCATATTATAAATCGAACTATTCTCTGCTCGGGCTTGTCGTGCTCTACACCGAAAAATAAAGCCGAGCGTGACGAAAACGGCACATATGTATATGATAAGGACGGAAATATTACCGTTTCCGAAATGACCGCCGAAGAGAAGGCGGCAAAGCAGGCGACGGCTGCCGATGTATACGAACGTCTGAAAAACGGCGAGAACTGGTCTGAGCTTGCCTCAGAATATTCAGACGCGGATATGTCATACTATACAAACGGATGCTTCGTCTCCTCTGCTGAGGCTGATAGCTACGGAGCAGATCTTGTCTCGGCAGCTGCCGAGATGACTGTGGGCGAGATACGCCGCATAGATACCGATGCTATCACCTATCTTGCGGTAAAGCTCGCGCTTCCGGAGCTTGGCTCGCTCGACGAAAGCGACAACGAACAGCTGGGAGACCTGCGGGATGATGCCTCGCGAGAGCGTTATACGGAAAAATTCGACGCACTCGCCGACACCGTAACCGTAAATACCGATATTATCAAAGCGCACCCTATCGAGGATGCACCGCTGAACCTCTATTATTGACGGTGCGCACCTGTCATATCGGTGCAGTCGACCGACAGACACGGATCATCCACGAAAAATTATTAGCTTAATACGAAAGGCGGACGCTGTAATGGCAATTAACTTTGATGAGATTTGGACAAACGTCAAAAAAGAACGCGCTCGGTGCGAAGGACCTCGCATCACTTAAACTTAAGCTGACAAAGGAAAAAGCGCATCTCGACGAGCTGTACCGCGCGCTCGGAGAAAATGTCTACGCAGTACGTACAAAAGCAGGCGGTAGACGAGAGCGCGGCGATATCCGAGCAGATATCTGCATCGCTTATCGACATAGAGCAGATGGAAGAGAGTGTAAGTCGAATCTCCGGCTCGGTCCGCTGCCCCGGCTGCGAGCGAACGGTCGCAAGCACATATTCGTTCTGCCCGCATTGCGGTACCGCTCTGCCGCATGAGGAAAAGACGGAGAGCGATCAGGAGTTTGATTCCGCCTTTGATGAGATGATGGGCAATGGCGCAAGGAGCTCGGAAAACGATTCTGACGATAATGACGGTTCTCATAACGGCGGTGAGAAGTAAGCTCGGTCGAAGCGGCAAGAGAAACTATCATTACTATGTATCGCAGCGAAACACAAAAAGATTATTTTTTCACAAAAGTTAGGTTTTTTTCGCAAACCCCTTGATTTTTTCTGTAATGCGTGGTATAATGTTCCAAGCTCAATATTGTGATATTAAAGAGTAGGCTCGCCCTGCTCTTTAATCTTTATATAACGATTTAACGGCTGTCGGCGATGCCGCGTGCCGCTGTACGTTATCGGAGCGAATACAAACAGCGCCGAAAGGAGCCCTAATGGCAAAAAAACAGTACGCAGGGAACGGCAAGCGCCGTCCGTGAGCTCATCGAGCCTACCGTTACGGAGCTCGGCTATAACATATGGGATGTCGAATATGTCAAGGAGGGCGCGGATATGCACCTCCGCATCACTATCGACTCGAGGACGGAATAGACATCGATGATTGCGAAAAAGGTACACCGTGCGATCGACCCGCTCATTGATGAGGCGGACCCTATCGAGGAGTCCTATCTGCTTGAGGTATCGAGTCCCGGATAGAGCGCAGGCTGCGCACGCCTGAGCACTTTCTTGCATGTATAGGCGAGACCGTAAATCTTAAGCTCTTCGCCCCGATAGAGGGAGACGAGCGCACAAAGAGAAGCAGATAATCGCCCCGATGACGGCATTCGACCCGGAAACAAAAAAAGAATGTCACGGTGGAGGACGGCACAGAGAGCGGTCTGATCGTTCCGTGGAGTCTTATCTCCCCGCGCAAATATTTGGTACGATTTCGGCGATTGATACAGCATAGCGATTGAAGGCTCAGCTTTTCCCGCCGTATGGCATAAAAAGCCCGGCTAAGCGACCGTATACATAAATCATAATAAGAAGTGAAAGGAAAAACAGATGAACGCAGATTTTTTCAAGGCAATTGATGAGCTCGGCAAGCAGAAGGGCATCCCCACCGATATTATCATCGACCGTGTCGAGCAGGCTCTGACAAAGGCATATAAGCATGAAAAGGAAGGCGACTGCGAGATACGTATCATTCTCGATCCCGATAAAAAGGTATTCCGAATGGTTGAGCTCAAGGAGATCGTTGACGAGGTCACCGATCCCGACAAGCAGATATCGCTCGTCGACGCCAAGCGCATCACCCGCAGCGCCAAGGTAGGAAACATCTGTGAAATAGAGGTGCCGCTGCAGAAGTTCAGCCGAATCAGTGCACAGACTGCAAAGCAGGTGATCATTCAGGGCATACGCGAGGCTGAGCGCGGAATGCTCATAGAACAGTACGAGAATAAGAAAGAAGAGATTATCACCGCGACCGTGTACAAGACCATGACGGCAAACGGGGCGGTAATTGTCGACACCGGCACGAGCCGCGTTGCCCTGCTCCCCGAGGAGCAGATACCCGGTGAGGTCTACCACGAGGGCGACCGAATAAAGGTATATGTTATCGAGGTACGCAGAGAGACGCGCGGTCCGCTTTAACACTCTCCCGTACACATGCAGGTCTTGTCAAGCGACTGTTTGAGCTTGAGGTTCCCGAGATCAGGACGGCACTGTCGAGATAAAGAACATCATCCGCGAGGCAGGCTCGAGAACGAAGATGGCTGTTGCAAGCAATGACCCGAATGTTGATCCTATCGGAGCATGTATCGGTAATCACGGTATTCGTATCGGCGATATCACACGCGAGATAAACGGTGAAGATAGATATCGTCAAATACAGCGAGGATCCGGCGGAATATATTTCCTCCGCTCTTGCGCCCGCCACCGTACGTGATGTTATAGTAGAGGACGACCGTTCTGCACGTGTAATTGTCGATCCCGAGCAGCTTTCGCTCGCTATCGGCAAGGAGGGACAGAACGCGCGTCTTGCCGCACGCCTTACCGGATACAAGATCGACATCAAGGCACAGTAATACGAATAGAATAGGATAGACACACATTGCATAACCGAAGCCCGAACCGATAACGCGGTCAGGCGAAAAAGGAGGCGAGAGAGCATGTTCGATGCTGCCGATAAAAAGATGATCCCCGCTTCGTCGGAGCGATCAGCCGCACAGACGAACACCGCCGAAACGTATCATCCCACAAGGCGCTGCGAGGGCTGCGGAGAGCGCCGCCCGAAGCACGAGCTGCTGCGCGCGGTGAAGGATGCCGACGGAAATCTGTCGCTCGATATAAGCTGCAAGGCGCAATCGAGAGGCGCATACATCTGCCGCTCTGAGAGCTGTCTTAAAAAAGGCGCTGAAAAACGGTCGCATGGCACGCCGTCGACCGCTCAGGCAACCGACGAATTCCGCGAATCGGTGAAACGGATGCTCGAAAACAATGAATAAAAAAGCCGACATCATTGAAAAGAACGCCGCCGCTGCTCCCGGCGACGAGAGAGCTATCACAAAGCTCTGCGGAATGCTCGGCCTTGCGAAAAAAAAAAGCCGGCGCGCTGATAGCGGGCGCCGAGCTTTCGCTCGAGGCGGCAAAGTCCGGCAGAACGGACGCGCTGCTGCTCGCCTCGGATGCCGCGCACAACACAACGAACAAGGTCGCACGCGGCTGCCGCGCATACGGCGCTGAGCTGTATATGCTCCCCATCGACAAGGAGCGGCTCGGCGACTGCATCGGACGGCATAGCGCCGTCGGTGCCGCCGCACTGACAGATCCGAATTTCGGACGCGTTATTTATGCAATGTGCAAAAGCGTTGATCCTATAATTTATACAGCAAACAAGCAAATCACAACACAGGAGGTAGAATAGATATATGATATCAAGCCAGAAATACCGAATCAACAGCCTCGCAAAGGACCTCGGACTCAAGAGCAAGCAGCTCGCGGGAATTCTGCCCGGAGGTGACGCAGGCATCACGCATCAGCTCTCCCCGACGAGAGTTCGGATATGTCATCGACACGCTGACCGCATCCGCACATGAGGTCAGCATCGACGACTACATCGGCGGCAAGCTCGATCTCGATCTGCCCGCACGCAAGACCGCAGCCGAAAAGCCCGCAAAGAGCGACGACAAGGCATCCGATAAGAGCGGCTCTCGGGAGCACAAGTCGGGCGCGGAGCAAAAGGTCGAGCAGAATAACGACAAGTCACAGCAGAAGAAGAGCGACGCCGAGCGCGCAAAGGAAAGAGAGCGCGCAAAGGCAGCAGCCGAAAAGGCTGCGGAAAAGCGCGTTCAGCACGGACAGAGCGAGCGCATGCAGCAGCTCCGCGAAGCCCCCCGCCCAGACGCCATCGCGGCAAAGGCAAATTCAAAGATGAAGCAGAACCTTATGCGTCAGAATCAGCAGCGCCAGCAGAAGCTTACTCAGCAGAATCAGATGATGCAGCGCAGCGCGACGACCGAGGAACAGGGTAAGATTCTCACCGAGCCGACTGCATCTGCAAAGAAAACAAGAATCGTCGATACACGTACATCGTCTGTCGATCTCTCTCGCTACGACGAAAAGCTCGACCGCTTCGTCTCCGAGAACAGCTCAAAGAAGCAGAGCGGCGCAGGCGACAACAGAGGTAAAAATACACACCGTCCTATGGGCAGAAACGCATACGGCACGCACGGCGGCAAGAATAGGATCGGTGCGGATAAACGCGGGAAAAAGCAGCAGGAGGTCGCTCCCAAGCAGCCGCTTGAGATAACTATCCCCGAAACCATTTCGGTTCGCGATCTTGCGGCGAGACTTAAGGTCACTGCGGCAGAGGTTATCAAGAGACTTATGAGTGCCGGCGTTATGGCTAACGTCACCGAGGTCATCGACTTCGATACCGCTCTGTATGTTGCCGAGGATATCGGTGCAAAGGCGACCAAGGAGGTCGTCGTCACCATCGAGGATCGCCTCTTCGATGATACCGAGGACAGCGACAACGAGCTCATCGAGCGCGCGCCCGTCGTTGTCGTTATGGGTCACGTTGACCACGGCAAGACCTCGCTGCTCGATAAGATCAGAAATGCAAACGTCACCGCAGGCGAGGCAGGCGGAATCACTCAGCATATCGGTGCTTACCGCGTAAATATTCACGGTAAGGACATTACATTCCTCGATACACCCGGTCACGCAGCATTTACGGCAATGCGCGCACGCGGTGCCAAGGCGACGGATATAGCCATCATCGTCGGAGCCGCCGACGACGGTATCATGCCCCAGACAATCGAGGCTATCAACCACGCAAAGGATGCCGGACTTGAGATAATCGTCGCCATCAACAAGATGGATAAGCCCGGTGCAAAGCCCGACAATGTTCTTCAGGAGCTGACACAAAGTATGAGCTCGTTCCCGAGGAGGGGGCGGAGACGTTATGTGCGTACCGGTTTCGGCTCATACCGGAATGGGCATAGATACCCTGCTCGAGGATATCCTCCTCATCGCAGAGGTCAAGGAATACAAGGCTAACCCGAATCGCCGCGCAAAGGGTACCGTCATCGAGGCTAAGCTCGATAAGGGTCGCGGACCTGTTGCCACCGTCCTCGTTCAGAACGGCACGCTAAATATAGGCGACGTTGTTATCGCAGGCACCGCAGTCGGACGTGTACGCGCTATGATCGACGATAAGGCTCGTAATGTAAAGGACGCAGGACCGTCCGTACCTGTCGAGATAATCGGTCTCGACGAGGTTCCCGCAGCCGGAGACGAGTTCAACGCTGTTGAAAACGAGCGCATGGCTCGCGAGCTTGCAGAGCAGCGTAAATCCCGCGAGAAGGAAGCATCCTTCAAGTCGAATGCGACTGTCAGCCTCGACGATCTGTTTGCACAGATATCAGAGGGGTGCTAAGGAGCTCAAGATCATCGTCAAGGCGGATGTCGGCGGCTCTGCCGAGGCCGTAAAGAGTTCGCTCGAAAAGCTGTCGAATGATGAAGTTAAGGTCAAGGTTATTCACTCCGCGGTCGGTGGAATCACCGAGGGTGATGTAATGTTCGCATCGGCTTCAAATGCCATTATCGTAGGCTTTAATGTACGTCCCGACAAAAACGCTCTTGATACCGCAGAGCGTCAGAAGGTCGATATACGTACCTATCGCATAATCTACGAATGCATTGAAGAGATTCAGGCGGCTATGAAGGGTATGCTTGCTCCAAAGTTCAAGGAAAATCTGCTCGGACACGCAGAGGTCCGTCAGGCTATCCACGTACCGAACATCGGAACGATTGCAGGCTCTTATATCCTCGACGGTAAGATCACAAGAAGCGCTCAGATACGTGTTGTACGCGACGGTATCGTTATATTCGAGGATAAGATATCCTCACTGCGCCGCTTCAAGGATGATGTTCGTGAGGTCAACTCGGGCTACGAGTGCGGGTAGGACTTGAGCGCTTCAACGACATCAAGGAGGGCGACATTCTCGAGGCATTTGAGATGGTAGAGGTCGAGCAGTAATTCTTCGTTCCTATGCCTATCCGATCGTCGGTACACCGGCGATACAGTTAAAGAATTAGCTTGATATTAAGTCTTACACTGTCAGGTGCAGACGCGCCGACAGTACGGACTGTGTTATGTTTGCTGTTTAAAGCGGCTGTCGCATCTGGAGTACAAATGCGGCAGCCGCTTTTTATATTTAACTATTTTGATTAAGACATAATGATAATCGACAACAGAATAATTGAGCCGTTCAGCAGACTGTAAGCCGACTGATCGTAATTTGAAGATAAACACATCTGCATTTGCGGCGTTCGCCGTGTCATATGCAGGCGTATCATACTTCCCTGCTTCGGACAATGAGCAGCAGCTTGACTCCGCATTACCGCTATGAGCAGCTCATGTGCTCAGATGCAGTTGTCCATCATTAAAAAGCTCCCCGCCGTACCGAGGCGGTACAGCGGGGAGAAACAAAGAAATTACCTTTTATCGCCGTGGCAGGAGCCGCCGAGCGCACAGTGTGCACAGTTGCCCCTGCAAGAGGATTTTCCCTTACGCTTATCACGAACGAGCTTAACGACTATCGCAGCGAGGATAGTAACGAGTACAACTGTAATTAAGATCGTACCGAGATTATCAACGATGAAATCAAGCATTTCGCATCATGCTCCTTTCGGTCGGAGACCGGATAATTCTTTTATTTTTACCTTTTCGGTAAGGGTGTTTGCTTCTTTATACTTCTTGATGAAGAGCATATAGAGGATAGCGAGCAGAGCTATTACAGCGAAAATAAGTCCCACAACATTCAGATTGCCTGTGAAGGCATTTCCGAATTGGTTTACCATAAGCGCAATAACATATGCAAAGCCGCACTGATATGCGATAGCGAACCAAGTCCACTTAGCGTTGTTCCTCTCACGCTTTATAGCACCGATCGCTGCGAAGCAAGGTGCGCAAAAGCAGATTGAATACGAGGAACGAGTAGCCGGTGATTCCGGTGAATGCCTGACCGATAGCCTGCCAAACGGTGAGATCTCCGCCGCCGTAAAGAATACCGAGAGTACCGACGATATTCTCCTTTGCAACAAGTCCGGTGATGGATGCAACAGCTGCCTGCCAGTCGCCCCAGCCGAGAGGTGCGAAGAAAGGAGCGATAAAGCCGCCGATTTTAGCAAGGATGGAGAGCTCGATCTCGTCCTCAGAGAGCATTCTGAAGCCGGTGTCGGTGAAGCCGAAGTAGGTGGTGAACCAAACAAAGATAGTCGAGAGCAGGATTATTGTACCTGCCTTCTTAATGAATGACCAGCCACGCTCCCACATTGAACGCAGTACGTTTCCAACTGTAGGAATGTGGTATGCGGGAAGCTCCATTACGAACGGAGCGGGATCTCCTGCGAACATCTTTGTCTTCTTAAGGATGATACCCGAGATAACGATCGCAGCCATGCCTATGAAGTATGCGCTTGTTGCGACCCATGCAGAGCCGCCGAAGATCGCACCTGCTATCATGGAGATAAACGGTACCTTTGCTCCGCAGGAATAAAGGTGGTGGTCATGATCGTCATACGGCGGTCGCGCTCATTCTCGATGGTACGCGATGCCATGATACCGGGAACACCGCATCCGGTGCCGATAAGCATAGGAATGAAGGACTTACCGGACAGACCGAACTTACGGAAGATACGGTCGAGACGAATGCGATACGAGCCATGTAGCCGCATGCCTCGAGGAATGCAAGCATCAGGAAGAGTACGAGCATCTGAGGTACGAAGCCGAGGACGGCGCCGACACCCGCAACGATACCGTCGAGAATCAGACCGTTGAGCCAATCAGCAGCGCCTGCCTTTTCAAGTGCGTTGCCGATAAGAACCGGGATACCGGGAATATAAGGACCGTAGTCGGCAGGATCGGGCTCGTCAAAGCCGTTCTTTTTGAAGTATTCAACAGCGTCGAGATAAGAGATACCGATAGTGGACTTCTCATCCTCCTCGGAGAGATTGTCGGGAACCTTGTCGAAGTAAACGGTCATATCGGAGACCTCGAGTGTCTCCTCATCCTCTACCTCAACGGTAGCGGTCTCATCTGCCGACTTAACAGCCTCCATAGCTGCGAGAGCAGCATCGGCATCAAAGTCCTCAGCCTCTGTGTCAAGCTCATAGTAAGCGTTTACAGCATTCATAGCGTCGCTGTACTCGCCCGAAACATCCTCATAATCGGAGGAGCCGATTCCGAGGAGATACCAACCGTCGCCGAACACACCGTCATTTGCCCAGTCGGTCGCAGGTGCGCCGACACCGACCATTGCCACCCAATAAACGATGAACATAACGACCGCAAATATCGGCAGACCGAGGAAACGATTAGTAACGATACGATCGATCTTATCGGAGGTGGAGAGCTTGCCTGCGCTCTTTTTCTTGTAGCAGGACTTGATCATCTCGGCGATATAGATATAGCGCTCGTTGGTAATGATGCTCTCTGCGTCGTCTTCAAGCTCCTTCTCGGCAGCTGCAATATCCGGACTCGATATGATTCTTAACGTCTGCAGGAATATTTAAGTGTCTCGAGAACCTTTTCGTCGCGCTCGAAAACCTTAATAGCGTACCAACGCTGCTGCTCCTCGGGCATATTATGTACAACTGCTTCTTCGATATGCGCGATTGCATGCTCGACGGGTCCGGAGAATGTGTGCATAGGAATGGTTTTGCCGTTCTTAGCAGCGTCGATAGCAGCCTCTGCAGCCTCTGTGATACCTGTTCCCTTCAGTGCCGAGATCTCAACTACCTTGCAGCCGAGCTGACGGGAAAGCTCGGAGATGTCGATCTTATCGCCGTTTTTTCTTTACCACGTCCATCATGTTGACGGCAACTACAACCGGAATACCGAGCTCGGTGAGCTGGGCTGGTGAGGTAAAGGTTACGCTCGAGGTTCGTACCGTCGATGATATTGAGTATAGCATCGGGGCGCTCGCCGATAAGTACGTTTCTCGCAACTACTTCCTCAAGTGTGTAGGGTGACAGGGAATAGATACCGGGAAGGTCGGTGATAATTACACCTTCGTGCTTTTTGAGCTTACCCTCCTTCTTTTCAACGGTAACGCCGGGCCAGTTACCGACAAACTGGTTTGAGCCCGTCAGAGCGTTAAAAAGTGTTGTTTTGCCGCAGTTAGGGTTTCCTGCAAGGGCAATTCTGATGTTCATCTTATTAATGCTTCCTTTCTGATCCTTCTGAATCTGCTCCGTCGGAGCTTTGAGCGGTCAATCCGACCGATTATAACCTTGCGCAGGGCATGAATTACAGCAGCTCGACCTCGATACGCTCGGCATCTGCCTTGCGCAGCGAAAGCTCATAGCCGCGGACGGTGATCTCGATCGGATCTCCGAGCGGTGCAACCTTACGGACGACGATAAGGTCTGTCCCCTTTGTAATACCCATGTCCATAATCCTACGCTTGATAGCTCCCTCTCCGGTGAGCTTTACGACCTTCGCGCTCTTTCCGAGCGGCAGTTCACGCAGTGTCATTGCTTGTGTTCCTCCTATATGTAAATATAAATTTAAACCATTATCTTTCGGGCAAGCTCGTCGCTTATCGCTACGCGCGATTCCTTGACCTTGACTATAACATTTCCGCCGAGCATGCTTACAAGGCTTACCTCACCGCCGACTGTAAAAGCCGAGATCGGTAAGGTGCTTCTTCACCTCAGGCGTCCCGCCTATCTTCTTTACAATCTGAGGCTCGCCCATATCGGCAAGATTGAGTGGTATCATTAATTTCTTCACCTCGCGACGATTGCTGCGTTAGCTGAGGCTAACATTGCATCATAAAAAGTATGGTTAGTCCCGACTAACCGTACTATATTATAGTTATCAGAGGCTAACTTGTCAAGTGCTTTTATAGATTTTCAAAGTGGAATAATTTTTTACGAATCGTTCTTGATTTATCCGTTGCTTTGTGGTATGATTATACAAAAAGCAGAGAGAACATGAGCTCCGAAAAAAAAGGTTGGTACCGCAATGCCCATTCACGAGTCCCGAGAGATGTATCTCGAAACGATTTATATACTCTCACGCAAGACCACAAAGCTGAGAGCGGTAAACATTGTTGACTATATGGGCTTTTCAAAGCCCTCTGTAAGCCGTGCAATAGGTATTCTCCGCCGCGGCGGATATATTACTGTAGACGAAAACGGCTTTATAACGCTTACCGCAAGCGGCAAAGCGACCGCAGAGCATATCTACGAGCGCCACACGGTGCTCACCGAGATGCTGCTCGGTCTCGAGGCGATAAAGGAAACGGCAGTAAACGACGCATGCCGCATGGAGCACTATATAAGTGACAAGAGCTTTGACGCGGTTAAGCGTCATCTCAGCGAAAAACGGCGTAATACTTCCCGCTCTTCCGCATGATTCCACGATAGATGAGCCTGTCGGTGCATCTGCGGGCAGCGACGGCAGCGCCGAGCATCATACAGAAATAAAGACCGCCAAAGCCAAGCGCGCCGTAAAGATGAAATAATTCATAGTTGTTGATTGCTGTCAGAGTGTGAGATGCCGATAATCGGCAGCCGGATACTCAGAAAAAATATAATAATTTAAAATACCGAGAGAATGTTATTGCATAATTCTCTCGGTATTTTCTATACTATTGAATTACATATCACCGGCATTGCATGACAAAATAACAATTCGGTCATTGCGCACTCTGGCAGAGTAATATCTCCGATTCTGCGAAACTATTCGATAAAAAGAGACAGTCAAGCGACTGTCTCTTGATATCCCGTATCGATATTATGCAATTATCGCCATTCAGGTACGGATGATTGTGAAATTGCCGATTAAAGGAGAACTTCCTTACCGGGTCTTGCGGACTCATAGATACCGTCAAGGATCTTGATCATGTCAAGCCCCCTGCTGAGGTACATAGTCGGGGAGCTCTGCCGTCAAGCAGAATCTCGGAGAAGTGACGGATAGCGCGGTCGTGACCGTTGCCCATCTCGGGAAGCTCGGGCTTCTCGTCTACGAGCTGACCCTCTTCCTCGCCGAAGATCTTGACAGAGCCGTCGTCGCCCCATGTGAAGCCTGCCTTAGTACCGCGGAGCTCTACGAAGCGCTTCTCCTCCTCGAGGTTCGATGCCCAGCTGAACTCGAACTGGAGGCAGGAGCCGTTATCAAAAGCGGATGAAGCCCATTGCAAGGTCCTCAACGTCGAAGGTACCGTCTGCAACAGCCTCACCGAACTTAGAGTGCTCGGAATCGCTCTCAGCCTCATCGTTTGCAAACTTGGTGTAGGTGCAGCCCGAAACGGCAACAGGTGTGGGGTTGCCCATGAGCCAGATGGAGAGGTCGATCATGTGAACGCCGAGGTCGATCAGGGGACCGCCGCCCGAGCGAGCCTTAGTAGTGAACCAGCCGCCCTTGCCGGGGATGCCGCGGCGGCGTATCCATCCGCAGCGCCCGCAGTAGATCTCGCCGCACTTGCCGTCGGCGATGTACTTCTTGAGGAACTGCGCGTTGGGGTAGTAACGGTTGTTGCGCATACACATAAGGAGCTTTCCGTTCTTTTCGGAAGCGTCCTTCATCTTCTTCTGCTCGGCAGCGTTGATAGCGTCGGGCTTCTCGCAGAATACGTTGATGCCGTGCTCGAGAGCATATACGGCGATAACGGAGTGCATATCGTTAGGAGTTGCAATATCGACAACATCGAGCTGCTCCTTCTCGATCATCTCCTTGTAGTCAACATATACCTTGATACCCTGATCCTCGATGTGCGTGCGCTTGATGTACTCGTCGCACTTCTCGGGCTTGATATCACACATTGCGATAATGTCGGCACGTGGGTTCTCTCTCCAGGAGTCGGGTGTACGTTACCCATACCGCCGAGACCGACGATACCTACTCTGAGTCTTTTCCATAATGAAAATATCCTTTCTTATACTGCAATAGAATTGCCTTTTTATATTATAACCGGCGATTGTGCTCGGATATAAACTTTTTATTTTTTCGACTTCGGCACCGCCGTTTTTCGATATGGGCGGTCTCTCCGTCGGTGTGTGCTGTCTCGCGATCGGAAGCCTCCGCAGAATGCTCAGGCACAGCTGCGTTATCGGAGCCGCGATGCTTACCCTTTTCGCTCTTTTTTGTCCTTTTTTTGCCCTTCTCGATGGGCTCTGCTGCAGGAGCAGCTGCTACTGCATTCGCCGATGCGGCAATGCGAGCCATCTCTTCCTCCTCGAGCATGCGGTATGCGACCTTTCCGACCAGCGTTTTCGGCATATCGTCTCGAAATTCGATGTCGTAAGGCATAGCGTACTTGGCTATGTTCTTGCGGCAGTAGGCGAGCAGCACCTGTTTTGTTTCGTCGTTCGCGGGAACACCCGCAGCGAGCTTGACAAATGCCTTTACCTTCTGCATCTTATACGGATCGGGCACACCGATAACACAGCTCATTTGAACATATTCGTGTGCATCGAGAATGTTCTCTATCTGACCCGGATAAACATTGTAGCCGGAGGTGATTATCATGCGCTTTGCTCTTCCGCGGAAGTATACAAAGCCCTCCGTATCCATCATACCGAGGTCGCCTGTGTGGACCCATGTCAGACCGTCGTCGCCGACGCGAAGAGTCTCGGCGGTCTCGTCGGGATGATTCATATATTCCTTCATTACGGTAGGACCGGCGAGCAGTATCTCACCCTCCTCACCGTAAGGAAGCTCCTCCCCGCTCTCGCGATTAACGATCTTGATATATGTATCCGGGAACGGAACACCGATGCTCCCCTCCTTAAACATATGCGGAGGAGTAAGGCAGCAAGCGGTGACCGTCTCGGTCGTGCCATAGCCCTCGCGTACCTGAATAACACTCTTATGATCGTATAGGAAACGGTCAAGCTTCTTTTTAAGCTCGACGGAAAGCGAATCTCCGCCGGAGAATACTCCCCTTTAGGCAGGAGAGGTCGGTTCCGTTCATTGTCGACAGGCGAAGCAGCGCCTCATAGAGCGTTGGCACGCCCGCAATAAAATTGCATCTGTATTTTATCAGCAGCTTTGCATAGCTCTTAGCGGTGAAGCGAGGAACAAGTATACATCTTCCGCCCTGAGAGAGCATTGTGTGGATGCACACGCCGAGACCGAAGCCGTGGAAAAGCGGCATGGCTGCAAGCATGGTATCGCCAGGGCGAAACATCGGATTTGCAGCGATGACCTGCTGCCCGAGTGCGTTGAAGTTGAGATTTGTCAGCACGATTCCCTTCGTCGTTCCGGTCGTACCACCGGAATAAAGAATGACAGCGGGATCGGTTGGCTTGCGCTTGACGCGATAATTATAGAAGCAGCTCTTACCGAGACGTATAAACTCCTTCCATCTGATGATCGGCGCGTCGTCCGGAATCTTTGCTATCTTTCTGCCCTCGGTGAGCATGTAGCCGGTGCGCAGCGGATTCGACAGCTCATCCTTTATGCTCGCGATAACAATATTGACGAGCGGCGTATTCTGTCTGATACGCTCAAACTTTCCGTAAAATTGATCGAGCGTTATCGCGGTAACGCTGCCGGACTCACAGAGATAGAATTCTATCTCCTTCTCTGCCGACAGCGGATGTATCATATTTGCTATACCGCCGATAAGGTTGACGGCATAGAACATGTATATTGCCTGCGGACAGTTCGGCATGGCGATGGTGACTCTGTCGCCCTCGCGCACACCTATAGTACGCAGCGAGCGCGCGCAGGAATGCACCATCTCGACAAGGTGAGAATAGGTCTGTCCTCTGCCCATAAAATCAAAGGCAACGGCGCGCGGATTTTTGCGTGCGACAGCCTCGACAGCCTCAAACATCGTACCGGCAAAATAGTCAAGATGCATCGGAACTCCGCCGAGATGTCCCTCCCACGGAGTCTTGACCCGAACCGGTGCTGCGGGTATTTCAAACTTCATCAGTAATCGACCTCCTCGGAGAGCGGCTGCTCGAGCAGCTCGGGGTTTTCAAGCAGATGGCGCATCAAACGTACCGAGCGCGAGAAATAATAGCCGTCGGCAATGCGCTCATCGACCGTCAGACCGAGGTCGATGCTCATGCGCATCTGAGCGTTTCCGTCATCATCAAAAAACGGGCGCTTCTTCTTTTCGCCTACAACGACAAAGAGTGAATTCGTTCCCCAGTTAGTCAGGTGGTGATACCCTGCATGCAGCTTTATTGAACCGAGGTTGGAAAGCATGACCGTCGAATACTGCGGGTCGCTCGCGATAAGTCCTTTCGGCACCCATCCGTGACGGTCACAAAATCTCATAATACTAAGAAACACTCTCATAACAGGGCGCGGTATCTTAGAGACAATGTCCATGCTTTCCGTAGAAGCATCGTTCTTCTTTACATCCCTGCACTCGGTTACGATGCGTTCGATTTCCGAATGAATGGTGTCGAGCGTATCGTCGGGATGCGCATGAATAAAGGCAAGCGCCTCACCGGAGGCGTCGGAAAACTGCTTCTTTACCACGAATGCAGCCGTCAACTCGTTGCGCTCGTAAATATTGTTGTTTACGATAAACCGATTCAGCTTCGGACGCAGCGTGACCGTACGCAGCATTGCAGTGATTATCAACTGAAATATATTATACTTATAGCCGTGGTTACCCCCTCATTACGCCGTGCAAGATAATCCTCGGCAGCGCTCAGATCGAGCTGCTCCGAGATAAAAGCCTCATTATCCGCACGGTTAGGCAGAATATGCGGCACAATTATATGCATTGAATCAAGATCGCGAAGAAGCTTACCGTCCCTACGATCGCCGAATCTTTTAGCTGACATTACAGTTCCGTTCCCGCCGTGCGGCGAGTTCCTCTCATTATAAATAGCGGTGTCGAAAACACGGATCTTTGCGCGACGCAGCAAGCTGCGCAGACGCTCAATCACTTTTTATTATATATCATTTGTTGCGTCTATGCAAGCCTTTTGACCGATTTTTATGTCAAAAAACATATTTTTTCCCGACTGTAAAACGGTGCCGAGCAGGTATATACATATCATTTTCACGGAGGTTGCAAGGTAAGCTTTATTTCCCGGGAAATATTATCGCAACAGCATCGGCGAAATCACGGCAGCTCACCAAATCATATATAAAATGGCATTGTGATCCTTGCCGAGCCACGCGCCATACCGTAGCAAACAACAGTCTCCCGTGAGCAGAAGCGAGTCAGCGTCCGCCGAGTAGTTCGGAGCAGATCGCAAGAAGCTCGCGCGCAAGCGGTGCAATTACGGCCCCGCGCTTAGTTATCAGCAGCGTCTCGGTCTCAAGCGTGGGCTCGGAGAGCGTCTTTATATCAAGCTCGCGGCACATGCTTCGCATGGATGCGGGAAATATCGCGGTCGCAAGCCCAGCACCGACCCACAGCATGGCATCGCGCGAGCATCATCGCAAATGCAGAATACCTCCGGAGTAAGTCCCTGTGATGCAAATGTCGACATTATCAGCTCCTCATACCGACGGTATATTATCAGCTTTCTGCCGATGAGGTCGGCAAGACGGCAGTGATCTGTATATTCGCATTCCGGCGGTGCAGATGTAGGTGAAACGGCAAGCATCGGCTCGTGAGAGAGGGTCAGACTGTCTCACCGAATCGAGCCGCAGCGGCGTTCGAGCGACAGATATATCAATAATTCCGTCGAGCAGCAGCTGAAGCAGCGTATAGCTTGAGCCGTCGTGCACCTCAAAGCTGACATCCGGATTCAGCAATGCAAACTTCGCTATAAAGGGCAGCACGGTGGGCACTGTCGATGAGGTTATGCCTATACGCAGCACGCGGCGCTTCCCTGCTTCACTGACCTCCTTTTTTTTTTGTCGAATGCGCAAACTCGAGCAGATTTTCCGCCCGCTCATACAGCAGCCTGCCCGCCGCGGTCAGCTCTACCCCCTTCGCACTCCTCGTAAACAGCCCGCGCCGAGCTCTCCTTCGAGCTGTCGAAGCGAATAGCTGAGCGGCGGCTGCGACATATTCAGCTTGCGCGCCGCCTCGTTTATACTGCCCGTATCGGCTATCCTTACGAAATATTCCAGCTGTCTCAGCTCCATACCACACCTCATTATATAAAAAAATAATATATCAAATAAACAAAAACAATATTATCTGTATTGAGTATAATGTGTTATAATATATTTGTCAATACTAAAATCAAAATCGACCCGTCGGCGCGGTTGCCGTGCGGGCAGCTCGGAAAGGCTATGACATGAAACGATTGCTGCCATATCTGCGTGAATACCGAAAGGAAAGTATTCTTGCACCGCTGTTCAAGCTACTCGAGGCAATATTCGATCTGCTTGTACCGCTCGCCGTCGCAAGGATGATAGACGGCGGGGATAACCGAAAAACCGTAATTATCTATTTCTGCGTGCTTATCGCAATGGCTGTTATAGGACTGACCTGCACCGTCGTAGCGCAGTATTTTTCTGCGCGGGCAAGCGTAGGTTTTGCAGGCAAAGCTGCGTTGTGCACTGTTCTCGCGTATTCAGGTATTCTCATATTCCGACATCGACGCAGAGCGCAGCGATACACTTATCACCCGCCTATCCGGCGACATCAACCAGGTGCAGAACGGGGGGAATATGGGGCTTGCGCCTGCTGCTGCGCAGTCCGTTCATCGTACTCGGCTGTACCGTGATGGCATTTACCATCAATGTGCGCTGCGCGCTGATCTTCGCCCTCACCGTGCCTGTACTATTCGCTATTACATTTCTGATAATGAAGGCGAGTATTCCGCTGTTCGGAAAGGCGCAGTCCGGGCTTGACCGTAACACGCATGACACGTGAAAATCTCACCGGCGCACGTGTTATCCGCGCATTCTGCCGCGAGGAGAGCGAGATCGAGGAATTCGATGAGAGCAACCGAGCTCTTACGTCGCTTAACCTCTTTGTCGGCAGACTCTCTGCACTGCTAAACCCGGTAACATATGTCCTGATCAATCTCGCGACCGTTTTTCTTATCAGAGAAGCCGCTGTTCGTGTCGAGCTCGGCTCGCTCGCACAGGGCGAGGTCGTTGCGCTGTATAACTACATGCTCCAGATTATCGTCGAGCTTATAAAGCTCGCATCGCTTATCATAACGCTCAACCGTTCGCTCGCCTGTGCAGGCAGAGTTGCGGATGTTATGGCGATCAAGCCGAGCATGACTTACGTGCCCGACGGCATCGGCTCTCTTACAGACGGCAGCGTCACATTTGACAATGTTTCGTTTACTTATCGCGGCGCGGGTGCGCCGAGCCTTGACGGTATCAGCTTCAGCGCCCTGAGCGGCTCGACGGTCGGTATCATCGGCGGTACGGGAAGCGGAAAAACGACGCTTATCAACCTTATTCCTCGATTTTATGACGCGACGACCGGCAATATTACGATAGGAGGACAGGATGTTTCGCAGCTATTCGCGCGCCGCACTCGCCGATGCCGTAGGAGTTGTACCGCAAAAGGCGATGCTCTTCGGCGGCACTAATCGCGACAACCTGAAATTCGGCGATAAAAATGCAACGGACGAGCAGCTGTGGGCGGCACTCGAGACAGCACAGGCGCGCGAGATAGTCGAAGGCAAGCCCGGCGGTCTCGACAGTGTCGTTGAGCAGAACGGTCGAAATTTCTCCGGAGGTCAGCGTCAGCGTCTGACGATCGCCCGAGCGCTTGTAAAAAAGCCGCAGATACTCATCCTTGACGACAGCTCGAGCGCACTCGACTATGCGACCGATGCGGCGCTCCGACGCTCGCTTCGCGCACAAAAGGGCGCGACGACCTTTATCGTTTCGCAGCGTATTGCGTGCGTACGGGATGCAGATATGATACTCGTACTCGATAACGGCAGGCTTGTCGGGCGAGGAACACACGAACAGCTGCTCGACGGCTGCGGGGTCCACCGCGACATCTACCGCTCGCAGTTTCCTGAGGAAAAGGAAAGCACGGCAGAGCGCGGGATAGGCAAAAATGAAAAAACGGCTGCCGCCCGCAATCCATCATCCGACAGTGAGAAAAACACAAATGATACCCCGGACGAAAAGGAGGTGCGCAAGGCATGAGGAAGAACAAAAGACCGCCGGCATTTCGACAAAGCAGATAGGCAAAAAAATCGGCGGCACAGCTACGGTAAAGCAGCTCATGCCCTACCTCGGACGCAGACGCCTCTCCCTGCTGCTGACTCTGCTGCTCGCGGCTGCATCGGTCGTGCTGCAGCTGTATGTTCCCGTTCTGTTCGGCTCGGCGATAGATGCGCTGTCCGGCGGCGTGGATCATGCAGCCATGGGGCGCAGTCTGTTGATTGCGGCGGCACTCGCGGCAGGCTCGGGAGTGTGCACATTCCTCATGAATCTGCTTAACAACAATATTACATTCAGGGTCGTCGAGGAGCTGCGCTCGGATGCTATCAGACATCTGCAAAAGACACCTCTGTCCTATCTTGACTCGCACAGCACCGGCGATATGCTGAGCCGCGTAACAAGTGATGTTGACATTCTCTCCGACGGACTGCTGCTCGGATTCACACAGCTGTTTTCGGGTGTTATCACCATTATCGTGACCCTTGTGTTTATGTTCTCGAGGAATATTCTTGTCTCGCTGATCGTCGTGCTGCTGACTCCGCTGTCATTTCTTGTCGCAAGGTTCGTATCCTCACGTTCCTATCGTCTCTTCTGTCGTCAGAGCGAGATACGCGGACGGCAGACCGCTCTTATAGACGAGTCGGTCGGCGGGCAGAAGGTTATTCGTGCATTCGGCTACGAGGAGCGCGCGCAGCGGAGCTTCGATGAGCTGAACGACGAGCTGACGGAATGCAGCACGCAGGCGGTTTTTACAGCAGCCTTTACCAACCCCTCGACCCGCTTTGTAAACAATCTCGTCTATGCGGGCGTTGCGCTTGCGGGCGTTCTCCTAATCCCCGGCGGCAGTCTGACGGTCGGCGGTCTGTCCGCCCTGCTCGCTTATGCAAACAGATATATGAAGCCGTTCAACGACATCAGCTCTGTCGTTACCGAGCTGCAAAAAACGCACTCGCCTGCGCAGACCGTGTATTTGAGCTGCTCGGCACCGAGACCGAATCCCCCGATGCACCGAGCGAGCTTAACGCACCGAGCGGGCAGATAGATCTTGACAATGTTTCATTCTCTTACGATCTCGAGCGCCCGCTGATACGCGATCTCAGCCTACACGCAGAGCCGGGACGTCGCATTGCGATAGTCGGTCCTACCGGCTGCGGCAAAACGACGCTTATAAATCTGCTGATGCGCTTCTATGATGTTGATGAGGGTGAGATATCTGTTGACGGTCACGATATACGCGAGGTTACGCGTCATTCGCTTCGCCGCAGCTACGGTATGGTGCTCCAGGACACATGGCTCAAGAGCGGTACTGTACGCGATAATATCGCATTCGGCAAGCCCGACGCGACCGACGAGGAAATTCTCCGTGCCGCAGAGGCTGCACACTGCCTCGGATTTATCCGCCGTCTGCCGCATGGGCTCAACACAGTAATATCGGACGACGGTCTGAGTCAGGGTCAGAAGCAGCTGCTCTGTATCGCTCGCGTTATGCTCTGCCTGCCTCCGATGCTGATACTTGACGAGGCGACCTCGAGCATTGATACCAATACCGAACTCAAGATTCAGAGTGCATTTGACCGCCTGATGCGCGGCAGGACGAGCTTTATCGTCGCACACAGACTCTCCACCATACGCGATGCGGATATCATTCTCGTAATGCGCGACGGCAGGGGTCATCGAGCAAGGAAGTCATGAAGAGCTGCTCGTGCGTCCCGGCAGCTACTATGCAAAGCTGTATAACAGTCAGTTTGTCCCATCGGTATAAGAGCGAGAAAAAACACTTTACTTAATATGTCAGGCGAAGTGAGCATTTCCCCACCTTCGTCTGATTTTTTTTACGCTGTGAAAAAAAGATATTATTTACCGGTGAAAACCGGTGTGCATCTCGGCAATTTAATCCATGCGGTTTGTCATATAGGGTAGACAAAGCCGACCGAATATGCTATGATGCAGAATATTGTCAAAAAGCTGCAAGCATCCGGGCACTTATTAATATACAACTCGTTACTTCGATATTGCCTGTCTTCACATGCAGAGCTCACTTGCTTATCGGTTCTGCGGTCGGGCGGAATGCATGTATGCAGCGGAACGATAAAACGAAAGGACGCTCTCTATGTCAGAGCAAAGGTCACAGTAATATGCTTGTTCCGGTTCTTCTTTTTATTCTCGGTCTCGTTATGCTCATCAAGGGCGGCGATTGGTTCGTAGACGGCGCGGTTGCCGTTGCGCACCGATTTCACCTGCCCGAGCTGCTCATCGGCGCTACCATCGTTTCGATAGGAACAACACTGCCCGAGGTCATGGTCTCCGCCACAAGCGCTGTCAGCCCGGACACGGCGAGATTGCCTACGGAAATGCTATCGGCTCGGTAATTTGCAACACTGCGCTCATCGCTGCGATAACGGTAGCCGTTCGCCCCGGAAAGGTCGAGCGCCGCTCGCTCGGACTGCCGGTCGCATTCTTCTTTATCGCAGCGGCAATATATTCGGCTGTCGCATACATTTCGGGAGAATTTACACGACCGGTCGGCATAGTATTGCTTGTGATATTCGCCGCATATATTGCGTTCAACATTTCCTCGGCGCTCGGCGCACGCAAAAAGGCATCTGCCGACAGTCTGTCCGATATCCAGCCAAGCGGCAATAACGGAGCCGTTGCGGAAACGGAGAGCGAAATGTCGATGCTCCGTGCCGTTATTTTTGCTGATAGTCGGCGCCGCGCTTATTGCTGTCGGTGCAAATCTGCTCGTCGATAACGGAACAAAAAATCGCAGCCGCACTCGGCGTACCCCGAATCGGTAATTGCGCTTACCTTTGTCGCGCTCGGCACACTTCTCTGCCGAGCTTGTGACCGCGATAACATCGCTCGTCAAGGGACACGGCTCGCTCTCGCTCGGCAATATCGTCGGCGCTAACCTGTTCAATCTCGTGCTCGTATCGGGCGTTTCCGTGACGCTCTCGCCTTTCGCTATCCCGTGCGAGAAAACTATCGGCGGCATGAACGCCTCTCTTGCGGTAGACATTCCGCTGATGATCGCCGTCATGGCTATCCTGACCGTTCCTGCCCTCATTCGCGGAAAGCTCTCACGTGCTCAGGGAATTCTCCTGCTCGCGATTTATGCGGCTTTTTGCGTATTTCAGTTTGCAGCCTAAATTAGATTTGTCCAATCGGCAATATTGATATGTATGTGTACAGCGGCTCTGCGAACGGCGGAGACGAAATATACCGAACAGATGGCACAGAGCCGGCGCGAACAAATTATTTATAAATGTAAAAGCAGTACCGCCCGAGTATTCGAGTGATACTGCTTTTTAATATTATGTGCTTATTCTCTTCCCGAAAGCAATCCGTCGACAAGTTGACGTGCAAGCCGCGCGGAACGGTTTCCTCGTTCGAGCGCAAAGCGCTCGGCAAGGAGGTCGAGCTTATCCTCCGGAATATCAATGCCCTGCTGCTGTGCAAGACGGTGCACGATATGCAGATAGGTCTGCTTATCCGGCTTTGAAAATGTAATATGCAGACCGAAGCGCTCGGAGAGCGAAACAAGCTCCTGCATAGTATCGTTTCGATGGATGTCGTCACCCTCCCGATCTGAAAAGCGCTCCTTGACTATATGTCTGCGATTGCTTGTAGCATAGATAACCACATTTGCAGAGCGTGCGGCGACCGAGCCCCCCCTCAAGCACCGCCTTGAGCGAACCGAAATTATCGTCGTCTCCGCTGAACGAAAGATCGTCGATAAACAGCACAAATTTAAGCGGATTGCCGGACAGCTCGTCAAGAACGCGAGGTATCTCACGCAGTTGATCCTTGCGCAGCTCGATTATTCGCAAGCCCTCGCGCCACAGCGCGTTTGCCACAGCCTTTACGGTAGATGACTTGCCTGTCCCGGCATCGCCCGAGAGCAGTATGTTTGCCGCAGGCTTTCCGTTGAGCAGTGCGCGGGTGTTGTTCATGATTATCTCACGCTGACGCTCATAGCCTATAAGATCGGAAAGCTCCGTCCTATCGGGATGCAGAACTGCGGTTATCGTGCCGTCGTCGGCAAGATAGAACATGTGATGCTCGGCATATATGCCGTACCCGTATTTTCCGATATTGTCTACCCGATGCAGATACAGCTCACGCAGATCCGGCGCAGACGATGAAAAACGAAGGCAGAAAGCCATCGTAATCATGCTCTGCGCGCAGAGCGTCGGGAGTCAGAGCGGCAATTCGTCCGAGCAGCTCAAGCTCGGAGACAAAGCGCCTCGAACATATAGTCGGGCACAATACTGTCGGAAGCCGCGGCCTTGACATATACATTTTTCATCGTTCTCACACAGAGCACGAACATGCTCTCCCATATCACCGCCGTTCTCATAGAGCGCGGAAACAAAGGCGGCATATGCCGGCGCAGAGGGCGCGGCGAAAAACTCACGCAGCGCCGAGATCACGGGATCGCGGAGCAGCGAGCGGAAGATACACAGCGTATCAAGTCCCGCAAGCAGCTCCGATCTTGTTTTTTTTGTCCGTCCATAGTTACACTCATATCAGTTGAGTATCGCGCCGGATGCGCCGCTCGAGACAAGCGCTGCATAGCGGCGCAGGTATCCGGACAGCTCCTTCTTTTTAGGCACAAAATTCTTCATTCGTTCTTCGAGCACAGCCTCATCGACCTTGAGCTCGATACGGTTCTCGGGGATATTGATGCTGATAATATCGCCCTCCTCGACAACGCCTATCATGCCGCCGGAGGCTGCCTCCGGGCTGACGTGACCGATGCATGCGCCGCGTGTAGCGCCGCTGAAGCGGCCGTCGGTGATGAGTGCAACACTGCTGCCGAGTCCCATTCCCATAATAGCGGAGGTGGGATTCAGCATCTCACGCACTCCGGGACCTCCCTAGGCCCCTCGTAGCGTATAACGACGACATCGCCCGCCTTTATCTTACCTGCATTGATTGCCGTCTGCGCCTCCTCCTCTGAGTCGAACACACGTGCGGGGCCCTCATGCACAAGCATCTCGGGAAGCACGGCGGAGCGCTTTACTACGCTGCCCTCGGGGGCAAGATTGCCCGCTTGAGCACCGCAATTCCGCCCGTCTCGCTGAACGGGTTGTCTATCGGGCGGATGGTATCGGTATCAAGTATCTCACAGCCCTCGATATTCTCGCCTATCGTATGCCCCGTAACGGTCATGCAGTCGGTATTCAGCAGTCCGCGCTTTGTCAGCTCGTGCATCACTGCGTATACGCCGCCCGCCTCGTTCAGGTCCTCCATATAGGTCCTGCCCGCGGGAGCAAGATGGCAGAGATTAGGCGTTTTTGCACTGATATCGTTTGCTATATCAAGATTCAGCTCAACACCGCACTCATGCGCGATAGCGGGCAGATGCAGCATGCTGTTCGTCGAACAGCCGAGTGCCATATCGACCGTAAGAGCGTTCATCAGCGCATCGCGCGTCATGATATCACGCGGTCTGATATTGCGGCGCAGCAGCTCCATTACAGCCATGCCCGCATGCTTTGCAAGCTCGATACGGGCAGAATAGACAGCGGGAATAGTGCCGTTGCCGCGCAGACCCATGCCGAGGGCTTCAGTCAAGCAGTTCATGGAGTTAGCAGTGTACATGCCCGAGCATGAGCCGCACGACGGGCAGGTCTTGCATTCGTACTCGAGCAGCTTTTTGTCGTCAATCTTTCCCCGCGTTATACGCGCCGACAGCCTCGAACATACTCGAGAGGCTTGTCTTTTTACCCTCTACCCTGCCTGCGAGCATAGGACCGCCGCTTACAAATACGGTAGGCACATTGACTCGTGCCGCCGCCATGAGCAGACCGGGGACGTTCTTGATCGCAGTTCGGCACCATGACAAGAGCGTCAAAGCCGTGAGCGAGCGCCATAGCCTCGGTAGAATCGGCAATGAGATCGCGTGTGACGAGTGAATACTTCATTCCGGTATGTCCCATCGCGATACCGTCGCAGACTGCGATAGCGGGAAATACGATAGGCGTACCGCCCGCCATTGCAACACCGAGCTTGACAGCCTCGACTATCTTATCTATGTTCATATGTCCGGGAACTATCTCATTATACGAGCTGACGATACCGATAAGCGGTCTCGCCTGTTCCTCCTCGGTCAGACCGAGCGCGTGAAACAGACTGCGGTGGGGCGCGTTCTGCACCCCGTCGACAATGTTTTCTCTCGACATAAAATGCCTCCGATCAGTTGTTGATGAGCTTATCCTCGTCGCTCCAGCTGTACAGCTTGCGGATATCCGCGCCCACAGCCTCGCTCGGATGCTCGGAAGCCAGCTTGCGCATTGCGTTGAAGTGTACCTGGCCGCCTGCGGAAGAGGACATGTCGAGCAGGAAGTCCTTTGCAAAGCTGCCGTCCTGAATATTCTTGAGGATCTGCTTCATAGCGCGCTTTGTGTCGTCGGTGATGATCTTCGGACCGGTGATGTAATCGCCGTACTCTGCCGTGTTGGAGATGGAGTATCTCATGCCGGCAAAGCCGCTCTGGTAGATGAGGTCAACGATGAGCTTCATCTCGTGGATGCACTCAAAGTACGCATTTCTCGGGTCGTAGCCTGCCTCGACAAGGGTCTCATAGCCTGCCTGCATAAGTGCGCAGACACCGCCGCAGAGAACAGCCTGCTCGCCGAACAGGTCGGTCTCGGTCTCGGTACGGAACGTGGTCTCAGAACGCCCGCTCTTGCTCCGCCGATACCGAGTGCATATGCGAGGCCGATGTCCCAAGCGTCGCCCGTTGCATCCTGCTCGACGGCGATAAGACACGGAACGCCCTTACCTGCCTGATACTCGGAACGAACGGTGTGTCCGGGGCCCTTTGGGGGCGATCATGATAACATTTACATTCTTCGGAGGCTTGATGCAGCCGAAATGGATATTGAAGCCGTGTGCGAACGCAAGGGTCTTGCCCTCGGTAAGATTGGGCTCGATGGACTCCTTTGTAGAGAGCGGCCTGCTTTTCATCGTTGATAAGGATCATGATGATGTCCGCAGCCTTTGCAGCCTCGGCGCTCGTCATAACCTTGCGCAGGCCCTGTGCCTCGGCCTTTGCCCAGCTCTTGGAGCCTTCATACAGACCGACAATAACGTCAACTCCGCTGTCCTTCAGGTTCAGTGCATGTGCGTGACCCTGCGAGCCGTAGCCGATGATAGCTACCGTCTTGCCGCTGAGCTTCTGAAGATCGCAGTCCTGCTGATAGAATATTCTTGCCATTTTGTTTACCTCTTTCTTTTTATTTGATTTTGATTTAATGCGTAATTTAAAGATTTATTACCTGACGAATGGTCGTGCTGCCCTTTTCAAGCGACACGCTGCCGGTACGGCAGATCTCGAGGATCGTATAATCGCGGAGAATGTTGATAAAATCATCTATTCTTCTCGAGCTGTCGGTCAGGCGGAAGGTAATATAATCCTTGGAATAATCAACGGTAACGGCTCCGAAAGCATCTGCCGCACGCTGAATGTCGTCGCGAGACTCAAGCTCATTCTTCATCTTAATGAGCAACAGCTCGCAGCTGACCGAGTTATCCTCGCTGAATTCCTTGATCGAGCAAACATCGGGCAGCTTATACAGCTGATTGATGAGCTGCTGCTTCGAGGTCTCCTCGCCGTCGAAAACGACGGTGATTCGCGAAAGATCGCTCGTCTCGGTCTCGCTGACCGTAAGTGCGCTGATATTGAACTGGCGACGACGGAAAAGGCTTGTTACACGGTTGAGAACACCGAACCGATTCCGTACAAGAACGGCTACTGTATACTTGCTCATTTCTCTACCTCCGCCTTTACGATGATATCATCCATACTGCCTCCGGGCGGGAGCATGGGGGAGGACAAATTCGTCCTTGTCTATGCGGCAATCGACGATATACGGTCCTTCTGCCGCAAATGCGCGGGTAAGCGCTGCATCAAGCTCCTCGGGGGGTCGTGACCGTCTCACCGTCTGCGCCGAATGAGCGGGCAAATGCGGGGAAGTCGGTCTTGCGGTTAAGTACGGTATTCGAGTAATGCTTGTTGAAAAAAAGAGCGTCTGCCACTGACGTACCATTCCGAGCACTCCGTTATTGAGAATAAGAATGACAATCGGAACATTGTAGGTAACGGCGGTAGCAAGCTCCTGCAGACACATACCGAAGCTGCCGTCTCCGGTAACGAGAACGCTGCGTTCTCGCGTTCCGAAAGCCGCACCGATAGCCGCTCCGAAGCCGAAGCCCATAGTCCCGAGACCGCCGCTCGATATGAATCTGCGAGGTGTGCGGAACGAGAGGTTCTGCGCAGCCCACATCTGATGCTGACCGACGTCGGGTACAGACGGCGGGTATTCTCGCCGAGGTGGCGGTTAAGTGTAAGAATGGCATTTCTCGGGGTCATGCCCGCTCTGTGATCGAGGTACTCATCCTCTCCGGCACGGAAGCCGTCGACCTCCGCCCTCCATTCGGGCTTTTCGCCTGCAGTGATGAGCGGGAGCAGCGCATCGAGCGTGGGCTTGACATCACCGCGCAGACCGCATACGGCATTTACCGTCTTGGAAAGCTCGGAGCCGTCAACATCGATGTGCACTATCTTAGCGCCCGTTGCGAACTTGTGTCTGTTGCCCGTTACGCGGTCATTAAAGCGTACGCCGAGCGAGATAATGAGATCGGCATGATGCATCGCCATAGAGGAAGCATAGTGACCGTGCATGCCCTGCATTCCGAGAAAACGCGGATGGTCGGTCGGGATGCCCGATATTCCCATGAGCGAGCAGCCTATCGGCGCGTCGATCATATCGGCAAGGCGCAGCATCTCCTCCTGAGCACCTGCGGTTATCATACCGCCGCCGAAGTAGATGTATGGACGGCGAGCGGCATTGATATAATTCGCAGCCTCCTTAATGCGTATCTCCTTGGCTGCCTTAGGCGGCTCGGGTTTTGCCGGAGGCTGAGGCTCATAGTCGCAGCATGCGATCTGAACATCCTTGGGTACGTCGATGAGTACCGGTCCGGGTCTGCCGGATGCCGCAAGTGCAAACGCCTCGCGTATAGTGTCTGCAAGCTCCTCAACTCTGCCCACAAAATAGTTGTGCTTCGTTATCGGGAGCGTAACGCCCGTGATGTCTATCTCCTGAAAGCTGTCGGTACCTATCTGCGTCGTAGGAACATTTCCGCAGATAGCGACTATCGGAACGGAATCGAGGCATGCGGTCGCAATTCCGGTGACAAGGTTCGTCGCGCCGGGGCCGGAGGTGGATATTACTACCCCGACCTTTCCTGTGGCTCTTGCATAACCGTCTGCGGCATGTGCAGCCCCCCTGCTCATGCGCCGTGAGTATGCGTGATTTATTTCATTCTGATGTGTATAGAGGCTGTCGTATACATTGAGTATCTGTCCGCCCGGATAGCCGAAAACGGTATCACAGCCCTGCTCTATTAATGTCTTAACAATTATATCTGCACCGGAAAGCCGCATTGACATCACTCCTTTCTGAGATAACCGGTAATAAGCTCGCCGCAGCGGCTGCAGCCGACGCGGGTCTTGCCATCGCTCATGATATCCGCCGTGCGGTAACCAGCATCGAGATAATCGGATACGGCACGCTCGATCGCATTCGCCTCCTGCGGCATATCAAAGCTGTAGCGCAGCATCATAGCCGCCGAGAGGATAGTACCTATCGGGTTTGCAATATCTTGCCCCGCAATATCGGGTGCAGAGCCGTGTATAGGCTCATAGAGTCCGCAGGAGGTCGCGCCGAGGCTCGAGGACGGTATCATTCCGATAGAGCCTGTTATCATGGACGCTTCGTCCGAAAGAATATCTCCGAACATATTCTCGGTCACGATAACATCGAACTGCGACGGATCCTGACAATCTGCATAGCGCAGTTGTCAACGAGCATGTCAGACAGCTCGACATCGGGATACTCTTCCGCAAGGCGGTGCATCACTCGCTTCCACATACGGCTCGAGTCGAGAACATTGCTTTTTTCGACCGAGCAGAGACGGCGGGAGCGGCGGCGTGCGGTCTCAAAGCCTATTCTGCCGATGCGCTCTATCTCCGGCTCGCGGTATCTGAGCACGTCGGTCGCGGTATTGCCCTCGGTGATATGCTCACCGAAATAGATGCCTCCGATGAGCTCGCGAACGATGATAAAGTCGATTCCGCGGTCAACGATAGAACTTTTAAGCGGCGATGCATCGGCGAGCTGCCGCCAAATCTTAGCGGGGCGGTTGTTCGAGTAAACGCCCATGCCTGCACGCAAGCGGAGCAGACCCTTTCGGGACGCTTCTCGCCGGGCAGACCGTTCCACTTGCTGCCGCCGACTGCACCGAAAGCAGAACACTGTCCGAGCCTACGCATTTTTTCGAGCTCGGAATCCGGGAGCGGATCTTCGTATTTGTCGATAGCACAGCCTCCCATATCTACATCGGTGTATGTGAAGCTGTGTCCGTAAAGCTCGGCTATGCGGTCGAGCACGCGCAGCGTTTGTCCGATGATCTCGGGACCTATACCGTCGCCGCGTATTACAGCAATATTCTTATTCATTGCCCTCCTCCTTCAGCGATTTAAGCAGTCCGCCGCACCTGATTATGTTCTGAATAAACGGCGGGAACGGCTGTGCCTTATATGTTTTACCGGTGGTGATGTCGCTTATCTCTCCCGTGTCGAAATCGACCCTTACCTCGTCGCCCGCAATAATCTCCTCCGCAGCCTGCTCACATTCGAGGATAGGCAGACCGATATTTATCGCATTGCGGTAGAAGATGCGCGCAAAGCTCTTTGCTATAACGCAGCCTGTGCCGCAGGTTTTGATAACGAGCGGCGCATGCTCGCGCGCGACGAGCCGCAGCCGAAGTTCCATCCTGCTACTATTACGTCTCCCTGCGCTGACCCTGCCTACAAACGACGGGTCGATATCCTCCATGCAGTGCTGTGCAAGCTCCGCAGCATCGGGGGTGTTAAGGTAGCGCGCGGGCATAATAACGTCTGTATCGACATTGTCGGGATACTTAAAAAACCCTGCCCTGTGTATTCATCGCTCACGCCTCCTTATACTCGGTGATATAACCTGCGAGTGCACTTGCCGCAGCGGTCTGCGGGGAAGCAAGATACACCTCGCTGTCGACATGACCCATGCGTCCGACGAAATTGCGGTTGGTCGTTGCAATGCAGCGCTCTCCCGCCGCGAGAATTCCCATGTAGCCGCCGAGACACGGTCCGCAGGTCGGTGTCGAAACGACCGCGCCTGCGTCGATAAATGCGGTATACCATCCGCGCTCGACGCACTCACGCAGTATCTTCATCGTTGCGGGAATTATGATGCAGCGAACGCCGTCCGCAATGTGCCCGCCCCTCAGAATGTTATAGGCAGCCTCCATATCCTCGAGCCGCCCGTTAGTGCACGAGCCGATAACGACCTGATCTATCTTTATATCATGCAGCTCGCTTGCGGGGCGGGTATTCTCGGGCAGATGCGGGCATGCTACGGTAGGTTTTATCTTCGTAAGATCAATGTCAATAACGCGCTCATACTCCGCATCGGGGTCTGCTGTGTATATGACCGGCTCGCGCTCGCTTCTGCCGCGCAGATATCCGAGCGTAACGTCGTCTACGGGAAATATTCCGTTCTTCGCGCCCGCCTCTATCGCCATATTGCAGATGCAGAGGCGGTCGTCCATCGAGAGTGCGGCAACGCCGTCTCCGACGAACTCCATGCTCTTGTACAGCGCACCGTCAACACCTATCATGCCGATAACGGTCAGGATAACATCCTTACCGCTGCAATTCTCGGGCAGCTTACCGTGCAGTACGAACCTAATCGCCGACGGCACCTTGAACCATGCGGTTCCGGTCGCCATTCCGGCTGCCATATCGGTAGAGCCTACGCCCGTAGAGAACGCGCCGAGCGCGCCGTATGTGCAGGTATGGCTGTCCGCACCGATGATGCAGTCGCCCGCCGTAACGACACCTTGTTCGGGAAGCAGTGCGTGCTCGATGCCCATCTTTCCTACATCGTAGAAGTGGCTGACGCAGTGCTCGCACGCAAACTCGCGGCAGGTCTTTGACTGCTCCGCCGCCTTTATATCCTTGTTCGGTACAAAGTGATCGAGAACTATTGCGACACGATCCTTATCAAATACCGAGTCAAAGCCCGCCTTTTTGAATTCGTTTACTGCTACCGGAGTGGTGATATCATTGCCGAGAACAATGTCGAGGCGCGCGCTTATCAGCTGTCCCGCCGTTACACTGTCGAGACCCGCGTGTGCGGCGAGTATCTTTTGCGTCATAGTCATTCCCATAGCATTACCCTCCTTCGTCATATTATAGAATGCCCGCTGAGCAGCGCGTTTGTATTAGCCTTGATAACGTCGGTATCTGTGCCCGCACCCCAGAACATTCTGCCGTCCTCACGCTCAAGTCCGATATAGGATGCCGCAACGCTGCGCGAGCCTCGCCCTGCATGCTGTGCTGAGTATATACCTGAAGCGTATACTGCTCTCCGGTAAGCTCGCTGAGCGCATTATTAACGGCGCTGAGCGTACCGTTGCCCTCCGCTTCAAGCTCGGTCTCAGTATCTCCCTGACGGAATGTGATATCTATCTTGACCGCATCGTTTACTCGCTCGAAGTCAAAGTCCGTGACCTCGATATTGCCGCGAAGATTAAGATAATGCTCGGTAAATATGTCAAGCACCTCGTCCGCCTTGAGCTCCTTGTGCTCGTGGTCGGAAATATCCTTGCACAGATAGCTGAAGTGCTCGCGCATTTTCGGCGGCAGGTTATAGCCGTACGTCTGCTCCAGCAGATAACCGATGCCGCCCTTGCCGGACTGGGAATTTACGCGGATAACATCTGCATCGTATGTTCTCCTCCCGATATCCTTTCGGGTCGATTGGAATATACGGCACTGTCCACTCGTGCATTCCCTTCTTTGTGCGGTACTTCATGCCCTTTGCAATGGCATCCTGATGCGATCCGGAGAATGCGGCGAACACGAGCGCGCCCGCATACGGCGCTCTCTCATACACATGCATTCTTGTGCAGCTCTCATACTTTTCAACGAGCGACGGCATGTCCGAGAAATCAAGTCCGGGATCGACACCGTGAGAATACATATTCATAGCAAGCGTGATAATATCGACATTGCCCGTGCGCTCACCGTTTCCGAACAGCGTTCCTCAACTCTGTCCGCTCCTGCGAGCAGTGCAAGCTCCCGCATCGGCAACGCCGGTTCCTCTGTCGTTGTGCGGGTGGAGCGATACGGTTACATGCTCGCGGTAGTGCAGATTCTCACACATATATTCTATCTGCGATGCGTACACATGCGGCATGCTCATCTCGACGGTCACGGGAAGATTGATTATGACGTTGTTGTCCTCGCTCGGCTCGAGCACATCGAGCACAGCATTGCAGACCTCGAGCGCATATTCTGGCTCGGTACCCGTAAATGACTCGGGCGAATATTCAAAACGGAAATTGCCCTCATACTCGGAAGCAAGACGGTTGACAAGCCTTGCACCGTCGACGGCGATCTGCTTTATCTCCTCCTTAGACTTCTTGAACACCTGCTCGCGCTGCGCGACGCTTGTCGAATTATAGAAATGTATTATCGCGCTCGGCGCGCCCTTGCATGCCTCAAATGTGCGGCGGATGATGTGCTCGCGGCACTGCGTCAGCACCTGAACCGTCACATCGGACGGTATCATATCGTTCTCTATCAGCGTGCGCAGAAATTCATACTCGGTCTCGCTAGCTGCGGGGAATCCGACCTCTATCTCCTTAAAGCCGACCGAAAGCAGTACCTTATAATACTCGAGCTTTTCTTCAAGGCTCATCGGAATGACAAGGCTCTGATTGCCGTCGCGCATATCGACGCTGCACCACACGGGAGGCTTTTTCGATATGGTCGCGCTCTACCCATTTGTTATATTTTTTATCGACCGGGAAATATCCGATATGATATTTGCTTGAATCCATCATTTTATGTTTACTCCTTCTCCGCTATGACCTCTACCTCTACAAGTACTCCTTTCGGTAGGGGCTTTTACCGCTACGCAGGAACGCGCGGGCTTTTCGGAGAAATACTGTCCGTAGACCTCGTTAAAGGCTGCAAAGTCAGCCATATCGGTGAGGAAGCATACCGTCTTAACGGCGCTGCGGGTCGATGCTCCCGCCGCGGCAAGCACCGCCTCGAGATTACTGCAGACGCGGTGCGTCTGCTCTGCTATACCGCCCTCGACGACCGCTCCCGTCTCGGGGTCGAGCGCTATCTGACCGGATGTAAATACAAGGCTTCCGACCGTCACCGCCTGAGAGTACGGTCCGATTGCTGCGGGTGCCTTATCGGTGTGAATCTTGTTGCTCATTTTTATTTCCTCCGTCAATTAATATAGTCACCTTAAATTTAAATTATCTTAAAGCCTTCGTCGCGCAGACGCTTTGTAATAGCGTGCAGATGATCGAAATTTCTCGTCTCCATCTCGACTCGCAGGAAGCAGCCGTTAACGCTCTCGGTGTTGCCCTCGTAATGAACACCTGTAACATTCGCGCCGCAGTCGGCGATGATGCTCGATATCTCCTTGAGCTGTCCGGGCTTATCAAGCAGCTCGATCAGCATGCTCGAGGATCGTCCGGAATTGCGAAGTCCGCGGTCGATAACTCGCGAGAGACTTGTAACGTCGATGTTTCCGCCCGATACGACAGCGACAACTCGCTTGCCTCGCAGGTCGAATTTACCTGCCATTACAGCCGCAACTGCGGTCGCGCCCGCGCCCTCGGCTATCATCTTCTGCTTTTCTATCAGAGCGAGGATGGCGCTCGATATTTCATCATCGGTAACGAGAGCTATTTCGTCGACATAGTCACGAACAAGAGCAAAGGTATTGTCGCCCGGCTGCTTGACCGCTATTCCGTCCGCTATCGTGGATACCGACGGCAGGCATTCGATTTCGCCGTCCTTTATCGAATTGTACATACTCGGCGCACCTGCAGCCTGAACTCCGTAGATCTTGATAGACGGACGTATCTGCTTTGCGGTATACGCGATGCCGGAGATAAGTCCTCCGCCGCCTATCGGAACGACTATTGCGTAAATGTTGTCGAGGTCGCTCAGTATTTCGAGTGCGATCGTTCCCTGACCGGCGATAACATTCTCATCGTCGAACGGATGAACGAAGGTATAGCCCTCGCTGTCGCGAAGCTCGATAGCTCTCTGATATGCATCATCATAGCAGCCCTCGACGAGGCAGACATCGGCACCGAAACCCTTTGTCGCCTCGACCTTTGATATCGGAGCGGTATCGGGCAGACAGATAAGCGATTTTATACCGTTCTTTGTAGCCGCAAGTGCAACGCCTTGAGCGTGATTTCCCGCCGAGCAGGCGATGACTCCGCGCTCCTTTTCCTCCTCAGAGAGCATGGCGATCTTGTACGCCGAGCCTCTTACCTTAAATGAGCCTGTGATCTGCAGGTTCTCGGGCTTTAGGTATAGCTCGCACTCGGGAGCAATGCCGTACGCTCTTACCACATTTGTTTCGCGGATTATGTTTTTCAGCACCATCTGAGCATTAAAAACCTTGTCGAGAGATAACATCGTTGTTCTGCCTTTCTTTTTCTGAATTTCGACTCCGCAGCAAAGCAAAAACCCGCCCCAAAGCCATATAAAATGCTTTGAGACGGGTGTTAATTCATAATATAGCACTCGCGGTACCACTCAAATTGCGGATAATATCCGCCACTCTTCGAAGTCAATCAACTTCTATGCATTGACGCAGCATTCACGGGAGATACCTACGGGATATGCCCTTCGGGTCTCCGGCTCGGAAGTGATGGGGAAGCACCGCTGTGTTTTTGTCGGGATCACACCGCCCCCCGACTCTCTCGGAAAACAACTCTGCAGGTTCCGTCTTCGTCTCAGCCTTTGCTTGATCGAAGTCTATTAACCTCTATGCACTGACGTAGCATACACGGGAGCGCCCTACACACCTGTTCGGCTTCAGGCTCTCGGCTCGGAAGTGAGAGGACTGGGATATTCAACGCATCGGTTTTCACCACCCACCGATTCTCTACGCCGTTCTTCTCGGAGTCCATTCTTCGTCTCAGCCATTGTAAAATATTTAATTTTCTGCATTGTAGCACATTCGCACCGACTTGTCAAGAGCTAATATGCTACATTATAAATTGTTTTCATTTTTGTAATTTTTTTTCGACCGCATCCGCCGCATGACAAATGCCGTGTGAAGAATGCATTCGTCCGAACCGAATCGCCTCATTCAGCTATGGATTGAAAGGCTGCGGTACGCGCGCGGTTGACAGCGTACGTATATTCAACGACGACGACAGCGCGTCAAAGCTTAAAGATCAAGCTTCATATCTCCTGTCTTAACGAGTCCGATAGCGCGGAGAATTTCATTGAATGCTATTGAGAGCAGCGCGGGAAGAACAATACAGAGCAGAAGTATTCCTATCCACATCATCGGGGAATGCTCGGTAGCGGAGATGATGCCGAGAGGCCCGACGAGTCCGCAGGTGCCCATCCCGGCGCTCACGCCCTCGCAGCGCAGACCGAAAACAAGGGTCGAGAGCGGTCCGCATACGGCGGCTGCAAGTGTAGGCGGTATCCATATCTGCGGCTTTTTGCAGATATTGCCCATCTGCAGCATGCTCGTACCGAGTCCCTGAGCGACTACACCGCCCCAACGGTTCTCGCGGAACGAAATTGCGGCAAAGCCGATCATCTGTGCACAGCAGCCGACGACTGCGGCACCACCCGCAAGACCCGATATACCTATCATGGCGCAGATAGCGGCGCTCGATATCGGCAGAGTCAGAATGATTCCGACAACAACAGCGATAACAATGCCCATGAGCAGCGGCTGAAGCTCGGTAGCGGTATTTATAAAATCACCGAGCCAGTACATCACATATGCGACGGCAGGACAGATAAGCTTGGCAACTATGTAGCCCGACGCAAGAGTGACGATCGGCGTAACGAGAATGTCTATCTTCGTCTTTTTCGAGACGAGCATTCCGACCTCGGCGGCAACGATGACAGCAAAAAATACGCCCGCCGGTCCTGCGGAATATGCTATATCTCCCGCAGCTGTCGTGATCGTGGTGCCCATTGCGTAACTTGCCCCGCCGACCGCGGTGCAAGCGAAAAAGTACAAACGGATGCGCACCGAGTGCCTGGGCTATCGCAACACCGATAGCCATGCCGGTCGCCTTACTTGCGTAGCCCGCCATTTCGACAAGTGCGTCCGACAGCCACTGCACCGGAATGTACTTTGCGGCGGTGGAGAGAATAGTGGAGAGGAGGAGCGTTGCGAACAGTCCGAGCGCCATCGCCCCCATTGCATCAATAAAATACCGATGGAGCAGTCTCTTGACTCTGCCCTGTTTTGCTTGTTCTGCCATTACAGTGCCTTTCTCCGTGAGCGCGGTATCCCGCGCGTCGCGGTAAAAATGTTAATTTGCGCCATTATACCATACCAACGGATATAAATCAAGGTTTGACAGCCGCTAAATTCGACCATTGTGCCGTCCCCAACTTGATTTCGGCGCAGAAACATGCTATAATATAATAAAAAATGGGAGGTAGACAGCATGAATACCGAAAAAAAGCAACGATAAAGTCACCTCACGGGTGCCGAAATATCTATACCTCATTATTTCCGCGATCACCGCTCTGCTTATCGGTGCTTACATAATTACCGTATTTATAACGCGCTTCTCCGCAATAGCATTCGTTATGCCGTTCTGCGCCTTTACGCTTGCGTGCGTTGCTTTTTTCGGCTACAATGTACTGCCGAAATGGTTAAAGGGTGTTGCTTTTTGTGCGGGAATGTCGTTCTTTCTTGCTACATATATCGCTTTTCTTTCATATTCTCTTGCAACAGCCGCATCGAGCAAGGCAAGGCTTGATGCCCTGCCGAAGGATGAACAGCTGACCGTTATGGTTTTCGGCTGCTACGTACGCGGCGAAGAGCCCGGGCGAACGCTCACGACACGTCTCGATGCCGCACTATCGCTGCTCAAGCGATATCCGAACGCCGATTGCATCGTCTCGGGCGGTCAGGGCTCGAACGAGGCGATAAGCGAGGCTGAAGCAATGCGCCGTTATCTTGTCACACGCGGAATAGCAGAAGAGCGCATAACGCTCGAGGATAGATCGACAAATACGAGCGAAAACCTCGAATATACCTTTGCCATCCTGACAGGCTCGGAGTCGGACGGCTCGGCTGCGTCTACGCCGGGAAGCCCGGCATCAAGCAACAGCACAGATTCCGCTCAGAGTGTCGACACAGACGGCAGACGGCTCGTCGGCGTGTCGAGCGAATATCATCTGCCCCGCATTCGTATGCTCTCCCGCGCTCTCGGCCGCGAGATAGAAACATACCCGGCATACGACGCAAACATAGGCAATACTCTCATCTACACTCTGCGAGAATACATGGGCGTGGCAAAATTATGGCTCGGAGTTTGATGCAGGGCTTGTAAAAAGCGCGCAAGTGGTATATAATATTCAGTATCATTTAATTTAACTTCATTTACCGAAAGGAAATGTCATGGAAAACGAAAAGAATAACGAATGTACGCACGACTGTTCCTCCTGCGGTGCGGACTGTCCCTCGAAAAAATGCGCCGGAATCGCTGCTTGCTCCCGCCAACGCGGGCTCGCACGTTCGCCACGTAATAGGTGTCGTCAGCGGCAAAGGCGGTGTCGGAAAGTCACTTATCACAAGTCTGCTCGCGGTCGGAACACAGCGTCTCGGATATAAGGCGGCGGTTCTCGATGCGGATATCACCGGTCCCTCGATCCCTCAAATCTTCGGAATGCACGGAGTCCGCATTACCGGCGATGATAACGGAATGGATGCTCCCCGCTCTGCCTCCGGCATACCGCTCATGTCAATAAATCTGCTCCTCCAGGAGGAGACGACCCCCGTTATCTGGCGCGGACCGGTCATTGCCGGAACGGTCAAGCAGTTCTGGACCGATGTACGCTGGGGCGATGTCGACTATATGTATGTGGATATGCCTCCCGGAACCGGGGATGTGCCGCTCACCGTATTTCAGTCGCTTCCGCTTGACGGTATCGTTATCGTAACAAGCCCGCAGGAGCTTGTCTCAATGATAGTCGAAAAGGCTGTTCATATGGCGGAAATGATGGATATCCCCGTTCTCGGCATAGTTGAAAACATGAGCTACGCCGTATGCCCCGACTGCGGAAAGCATATCGAACTGTACGGTAAGAGCAAGATAGACGGTCTCGCGTCACAGTTCGATATTCCCGTTCTCGCACGTATGCCTTTTGACCCGAAGCTCGCCGCACTCTGCGACGGCGGCAGAATAGAAGCGCATGACATCGACTATATGGATGATGCCGTGAAGCAGCTGACCGCAGACAAGAGCAGCGACTGAGCATACACCGATCCGCAAAGTGCGAAGACTATCGTATGAGGACGGAAAAATTTATGTCTATGACTTAAATGGCTGAACCGATCCTGCATGGCGCGCTCGGACTAAAAAAGAAAAATAAGCACGACATCCGGTCACATATTGATATAATCCCCATAGAGTATCAAGTCTACACTATGGGGTTATATCATACAGAAGTCGGGTGCCGTGCTTATTTAATTATTCATAATGTACATCATTTACCGCAGATGCACATATCGAAAAACCGCCGAGTGTTTTCGGAAGATCGGATGCCGGGATCAATACTTGATCCACTGATCGTAGTAAGGCGCCACATCCTTTTTCCTCGTGCATGAGCTGCCAGCGGTCTATCTGCTTCTGAGTAGCATGGTTGATGACATCATGTACGCCCATGCTCTCCGTCGTGCCGTCGGCAGATACCGCAGTTATCTTATAGATAACGATATCGTGATCGGCAAAATCAATGCCCGTATCGGTGTAGCTGCGCTCGGTAAGACCCTCTGCGATCTTCTCATAGGTCTTAGACTGATCGCATGCGCGGTAGACGGTATATGTAACGTCCTCATCTGCGCCGTTCCATGTCATGGTGAGCGTATCGCGGTCGATGCGGAGATCGGTCGGGCGGGTAATTCTGTGCTTTTGCGGGAATGCCCTCGAGCAGATAGGTCTTTCCTGCCTCGGTATCGAAGGAAATGAAATCAATACCGTCGCTCTCAGTCTCGACGGGCTTGCCATCGAGCGTGACGCGAGCGAGCGAAATATTACCGGAGTGAATGACCGCCTTGCCGCCTACGCGTGAAAGAACGCTGACGGTGTGCGGGTGGAGTCCTTCCACTCTGCGTCGATAACGAAGTTGCCTCTTGCAACAAGTCCTTTGAAGCGTCCCCTTGCTCCAATCATCGGGGAGGCAGGGGCAGATATTGATATAGCCGTCATGGCTCTGGAGCAGCATCTCTGCGATACCTGCGGTGCCGCCGAAGTTACCGTCTATCTGGAACGGCGGGTGAGCGTCAAAGAGGTTGGGGTATGTACGTCTGCCGATAAGGAAGCGCAGACAATGGTAGCACTCCTCGCCCTCGCCCGTTCTCGCCCATGCGTTGACGCGGTGAGCGACCGACCAGCCGGTCTGCATGTTCTTCTCGGGCGATAATGGAGCGAAACGGCAGCGGCATCTCTCCATACGGGGGTAGCAGCGCTGATGGTGTTTCCGGGATAGATAGCCATCATGTGCGATAGGTGCTTATGCCACCACTCGCCTATCTCGCCGTAGAAATTCTCCTCCTGGAACTCCTTGACCTGTCCCGACCATCCGACAAGAACGGGGGAATAGTGGTCTATCTGCTCGCGCTGAAGCTTCTCTTCGGGACCGTCCTTACCGAGAAGTTCCTCCGCAGCGTGGAGGAAGTCCTTGCCGTTCTCGTGCACCATCTCCTGGTCGTACGCGCAGCCGACGGTAACATACGGGAAGGAGCCGCCGACCCATGCTCCGTTGATGACCTGCTCGGGCGACACGGAGGGCGCAACGAGATATTCGTCACCGTACTTGCGCACAGCCTTTACCGAAAATTTACTTACATCCTTGAGCGTAGGATATGTATATCTCTCGAGTACCGATCTGTCTCGTGTGAAGTCCCAGTAGTCCCACATCAGCTTAGATGCAAGACCGCCGTTTCCGGGGCCGCCGCAGCGGTCGGGACCTGTCGTCTCAAGCGCCCAGTTATTCGTACCGATAGCCCATCCGCAAGCGCCCTCGCCCTCTTCATACTGAGAGGGGTTGTTCTCGAGCACGAACTCGCTCGCCTTGCGGTGACCGTTCGGAATTGTAGCTTCAAAATAATCGGTAAACGCACCGAAAAGCTCTGCCATGTTTGTATTAAATACGGGCCCAGTAGTTCATCTGAACATTTATATTAAACCAGTAGCCCGCTCCCCACGGAGCGTTCTCTGCACCGTTCCATACACCCTGAAGATTTGCGGGCATGCATCCGGGACGCGAGCAGGAGATGAGCAGATAACGTCCGAACTGGAAATATACCATCTCGAGATACGGTATTTTTTCTCGCCTGCAAGGTAGCGGCGGATAAGCTCGGTAGTCTCAGCCTCGTAAACATCATCGGGAGAATCAAGCTCGAACTCGGCGCGAGAATAAATAGTGCGGTAGTCGGCGATATGACGGCTGCGCAGCTCATCATAAGAGACGGATGCGGCGTGATCCGCCATAGCGGTGACCTCGGGCTCCATATCGCGGTATATGAGCTTCTTTGCCGGATCGTCCTCAAGGAACACCTCGGGACGCAGGTCAAGATTTGTGTCGGTGCAGAAGCGAACGACCGCATAGCTTGCGCCGTCAACGCGAATTCCGCCGTCGACGGCAGTTATCTTACCGTCGGTCTCGAGATCGGATATCGCAGCATACTGAATGCGGTAGTAGTTGATCTGACCCTTGGCTATCATTCTGCTGCCGTCCCATCTTATCTCTGCAGTTCTGCCGCAGCCGTCGCCGGGCTCGCGTGAGTAGTCGCGAACATACGGGAATTCGGGCTTATAGGTAAAGCTGAGGGCTCCGCTCTCTGACGCAGCGAGACGCGCAACGATAACGCGGTCAATATAGGAAGCGAAGGTCTCGCGCGTATAGTGAACACCGTCGCAGTCATATTCTACGCCGGAAACCGCGTTGTCGATATCGAGCCAACGGCGATATCCTGTGACATTCTCATGTCCGAGCTCGAAATACAGCTCCGCAAAGTCGGTAAGTCCGAGCGAATCCTTATCGACGAATTTATTCTGCGTGATCTGAATACGCTCGCGATCGGTCCTGCCGAAGATATTAGCGCCGAGGTAGCCGTTTCCTATCGGAATAGAATAGGTCTCCCAGCCGTAGTAGCTGTCCTCTGCGGGTGAGAAGTACAGCGTTCTCAGTTTTTTCATAACCATGACCTTTGCCCACCGCAATTGGAGGCAATCCTTTCAAAAATGAAATGTTGCTGTCAGTATATCACATCCGCTCCGCGCCTGTCAACATTCTCGGCGATTTTATCTCATATATTTATTATTATTTTTTATACTCGTTGTGTGCCCGTCGTAACTGCGCAAATCCATAATGCGGCTGCACGCAGCGCCCTTGACAAACGGTAGATATAATGATAGAATACGTGTGAAAATACAGCCCGCCGGGGCTTTAAACGGACACTGTAATGACTGATGAATGTATAATAAAAAATGAGGGTGCGCAGGTCCTGGAGTCTGCGCGCCGCGCACCGATAGCCGTGATAGATTCCGGAGTCGGCGGTATTTCGGTACTGCGTGAGCTTGTGCGTGTCATGCCGAATGAGAGCTACATCTTCTTCGGCGATGAAGCAAATGCACCATACGGCACCAAAAACACGCGAGGCAGTCAAAAGCATAACCGAGAGCAATGTTGACTTTCTCATAAATAAATATCATATAAAAGAGCTTGTCATTGCCTGCAATACCGCGACCGGAGCAGCGGCAAAAATCGCTGCGCGAGCTGTATCCGAAAATACCCATCATCGGAATCGAGCCGGAGATAAAGTCAGCCTGCTCGCTGCCCGGCACTCCCAAGGTGCTTATAATGGCAACACCGCTGACGCTGCGTCAGCCGAAATTCCGCGACCTGCTCGCACGCTACGGAAAAGGAGCTGAGGTCACGCTGCTTCCCTGTCCCGGACTGATGGAGCTGATCGAGGAGGGGCACACCGACGGTGAGCTGCTTTGCGGCTATCTCCGCTCACTGTTTTCGTCCATGAACAGTCCCTGCACAGATTTTGATGCGGTCGTGCTCGGCTGCACGCACTATCCTCATGTAGAAAAAGCTATCGCGCGATTCTTTCCCGGCGCTTGCTTTTTCGACGGCTGCAGAGGCACGGCGGCAGAGGCGGCACGCAGACTTGAAGCAGCCGGGCTGTGCACCGACACGCACGTGCAGGGATGCATTGAGTATATCACCACCTCGGACAACCCCGGCTTTCGCGGCATATGCGAGCGTTTGCTCCTCGCTTGATTCCCGATCTGCGTCATCCGCGCGCCGCATAACTAACTTTGCAAAAGATTAATTTTGCAAAAAATATTAAAAAATTGAAATAATATATTGACTTTTGCAGGATAAAGTGATAAAATATGCAATCAAAGGAGATGGGAACATTCTTCCTGCTCCGTGCGGCTTCATCGGAGCCGAAATTCGATAGGAGGCAGACTGACATGGCAAGAGCATTTTCCTCAGAGAGAAATTTCGTTGCTTCGGTCTATACCTATGCGCATTTTGAGGCTTACCGATATTATTTTTATGCATAGGGGCCGCATAATACCTTTGTATAGGTTATTCGAGCGGCTCGGCATATTGCGGAGCCGCTTATATTTTTTTCTTATCACGTATAATATATCTATATTGTATTATTAAAATATCGACCTGCGTCATATCCGGCGAATTACCGTCGGTCGATTCGACAGCCGCCGCAGGTAATGCGGCGTATCCTTAAAACGGTTGTAACGGGCAAAGCCCGATACACAAAATATTCATGAACATTAATACGGAGGAATTCGATCATGAAGAGATTTCTTTTGGCACTGCTCGCAGCCGCAACGCTCGGCACTATGTGTGCATGCGGCTCCGAGTCAGGAACAGGTACATCCGAAACGACCGCGAACGGCGGCGCCGCATCCGACGGCAAGTACAAGATAGGTGTCTGCCAGCTCGCACAGCACCCCGCTCTTGACGCTGCTGCTACCGAGGGCTTCATTGAGGCTGTTGAGGCAGGACTCGGCAAGGACAATGTTGAGATCATCAACCAAAACGCATCCGGCGAGTCGAACAACTGCACCACTATCATTTCCGGCTTTGTCTCGGACGGTGTTGACCTCATTCTTGCGAACGCTACCGCGCCGCTTCAGGCAGCTGCCAGCGCAACAAAGACAATTCCAGTGCTCGGCACCTCCATCACCGACTATGCATACGCGCTTCAGATAAGCAACTGGAACGGCACCGTCGGCGGCAACATCTCCGGCGCATCCGACCTTGCCCCGCTCGATCAGCAGGCAGCAATGATAAAGGAATGGTTCCCGGATGCAAAGAATGTCGGTATTCTATACTGCTCCGCAGAAGCAAACAGTAAGTATCAGGTAGATACCATCACTCCTTTCCTTGAGCAGCTCGGCTACACCGTTAAGTCGTACTCTTTTACCGATACAAACGATGTTGCGTCGGTAACAAAGACCGCATGCGACGAGAGCGACGTAATCTATATCCCGACCGATAACACCGCTGCTTCCAACGGAAAGGCTATCGCAAACGTCACCGTTCCCGCTAAAACACCGGTAGTTGCGGGTGAGCAGGGCATCTGCTCCAACTGCGGTGTTGCTACTCTCTCTATCGACTATAAGTCGCTCGGCGAGACCACCGGTAAGATGGCTGTTAAGATCCTCAAAGGCGAGTCTAAGGTATCCGAGATGCCTATCGAGTACAGCAACAGCTTCGTTAAGTATTACAACCCCGATATCTGCGAGCAGCTCGGCATCAAGGTTCCGTCCGACGATTACACCGCACTCAGCACCGAGGGCTGATAAGTTCGGCTATCGCGCATGCGCACAGCGCGGCAATGAAATGCTGCGGTAATAGAATATGCATATATGGGAAAAGGTTTACACCTTTCCCATAGTGCGGTTTTGGGAAAAAGTCGAAAAAACAGCGAATATGCAGTGATATTACACTGCGGCGCATATTTATGCATTTATCGGCATTTGGCCCAAGTATGGCTTTCCGCTGCATCTCTGCCCGTAAATGTGCTGCCGAATCGGTGCTGTAGTCCCGAATAACAATAACAGTCATATAACCGTAAAACGTAAACACCGTAAAAGGAAATAATGCTATGGCAATTCTAAACTTCTTTCAATCCCTCGGCGGTTCGATGCCGAGCGTAATTGCGCAGGGTCTGATATGGGTGTCATGGCTATCGGCGTATACATAACCTTTCGTATACTCGATATAGCCGACCTTACCGTTGACGGCTCGCTTGCGACCGGCGGCGCAGTCTGCGTCATTCTGATATCCTCGGGCGTTAACCCGTGGCTCGCACTGCTCTGCTCGTTCCTCAGCGGTCTGCTCGCCGGTCTTATTACCGGTCTGCTCCACACCGCCTGCGGCATCCCCGCCATACTTGCGGGAATCCTCACACAGTTCGCCCTCTACTCCATAAACCTCCGTATCATGGGCGGCTTTGTCTCCACAAGATCGAATATTCCTCTTCCCTTTAATATGTCGAGCGTTCTCTCCTCATCCAACTTTACCCTCGGAGAGTCGACCTCAACCATAGTTACCTCCGCGCTTATCCTGCTCGCGTTTATTATCGGTATAATTGCCCTGCTCTACTGGTTCTTCGGAACCGAGCGCGGCTGCTCCCTCCGCGCGACAGGCGCAAATCAGAGCATGGCACGTGCTCAGGGCATCAACACTAACACTAATATCGTTCTCGGACTTATGCTCTCGAACGGTCTCGTCGCACTCTGCGGAGGAATGCTCTCGCAATATCAGAATTTTGCCGATATCAATGTGGGCAGAGGCGCGATAGTTATCGGACTCGCGGCGGTTATCGTCGGCGAAGTGCTTCTCTCTAAGGTATTTAAGAATTTCGCACTCAAGTGGCTGTCGGTCGTTATCGGTGCTATCATCTACTACCTTGCAATGACCGTGGTGCTTAAAGCTCGGCCTAAATACCGACGACGTCAAGCTCTTCACCGCAATCATAGTCGCACTCTTCCTTGCGCTTCCCTATTTCAAGTCTAAAGCGAGCAAGAGAAAGGTCGGCAAAACCGCTGCCGTCGCAGCAGAGGGAGGTAAGACAAATGGTTGAGCTTCATGACATACACCTCACCTTTAATCCCGGTACCGTTAATGCAAAGCACGCGCTTTGCGGGCTTGATCTCACGATCGAGGACGGCGAATTCGTAACCGTCATCGGCGGCAACGGAGCGGGAAAATCCACCATGCTTAATACTATTGCAGGCACTTACCGCGTGGATTCGGGAAAGATACTCATCGACGGGAAGGATGTTACCCGCCTGCCTGAATACAAGCGCGCCGTTTATATCGGCCGCGTTTTTCAGGACCCCATGCTCGGTACTGCGCCGACCATGCAGATAGATGAAAACCTTGCACTCGCCGCGCGCAGAGGAAAATTCCGCGGTCTCGGATGGGGGATCACGAGAGCCGAGCGCGAGCACTATCGCGAGCTGCTTCGCGACCTTGATCTCGGTCTCGAGGACAGAATGTCAAGCCGCGTCGGTCTGCTCTCCGGCGGTCAGCGTCAGGCGCTTACACTGCTTATGGCATCACTTAAAAAGCCAAAGGTGCTGCTGCTCGACGAGCACACAGCCGCCCTCGACCCGAAAACCGCCGCAAAGGTGCTTGACCTCTCCGAACGCATAATCAACGAGAACTCGCTCACCGCGCTCATGATAACGCACAATATGCACGATGCCATCAAGCACGGCAACCGTCTTATCATGATGCACGAGGGCAAAGTGGTTGTTGATATCAAGGGCGAGGAGAAGAAAAAAGCTCACACCTGAGGAGCTTGTAAAGATGTTCTCCACCGCAGGCGGCGAGCTGTCGGATAAAGCAATGCTCTCCTGACATTTACAAATATATATAATATTAACTGCAAAGCCTTGCTCGGCACTATTCGGCTGAGCAAGGCTTTGTCTGTAAATATGAAGATCGGAACATTTTCGATCAAAACACAAAGCTGCGGAACAGTCTCAGCTGCACCGCCGCCGAAATATTCTTTTTATTCAAAACTAATCGCGGTCCCTGATACCGTATATAGAAATATCCGCGAATAAGCCGTAACAACATCCGTCGTCGTACGCTCAATCCTTCTCGTCGAGCACCGCCTTATATATGATATTCTTAGCAACTCCGCGATCGGAGGCGACTGCCTTGACCGCATCCATATGCTTCATTCCCTTATTCTCGTAATAAGCTACGTGCTGCGGCACGGTCAGCTCATGCCAGAAAGCATCTGCGTCACCTCGTGCGCCCTCAAGCACAAGAACATACTCCCCGCGAGGCGCACGCTCTGCATAGCTCCTCGCAGCCGCACCGACGGTAGTACGCTCGATCTCCTCATTCAGCTTTGTCATCTCGCGGCAAAGAGCAATGCGGCGGTCGGCTCCCAAATATTCGGCAAGCTCGACAAGAACGCGGCGCAGATCGTGCGGCGAGGAATAGAATATCATCGTTCTGCGCTCGCCGCGCAGAAAAGAAAGACGCTCGTCAAGCTCCTTTTTCTTTTCCGGCAAAAAGCCCTCAAAGCAGAAATAGCGCGTATCAAAGCCTGATAGAATGAGAGCGTTGACAGCCGCACAGCAACCCGGAACAGATGTGACCGGGATATTCTCGTCAATACATGCGCGGGCAATGTCGCTGCCGGGATCCGAGATGCCCGGTGTGCCCGCATCGGTAAGCAGTGCACAGGTCTCTCCGAGACGCAGCCTGCGCACGATCTCCGCGCCTGCCTGCTGTTTATTGTGCTCATGATACGGCATCAGCGGCTTTGAAATCCCGAGCGAGGACAGCAGCTTTCCGCTGACGCGGGTATCCTCGGCAGCAACAAAGCTGCATTCGGACAGCACCTTTATCGCACGCTCCGATATATCGGCAAGATTGCCGATGGGAGAAGCGACAAGATAGAGCGTCCCCGCCTCTGTTCTGTTTTTTTCTCTTATCACTGCGCCGTTATCGGAAAAATCGCTCATTATACATAACCATCGCTTCCGTACGACGAAAGCTGCCTTTCTGTAATTGTATCACTTGTGTTTTCATTCAATATCTGTGCTGTGTATATCATGCATAGCTACACTCTCATGGTCATTTCAAGATCGGCGCTCGGCAAAAGCTATATCAGCCGTCAAAGCTCATGCTCCCGATTATCTCGCGGTATCTTTCGCTGTCATTCTCGTCTCTGTCACGAAGCATCAGCGTCGGCAGCAGACGCAGCGCGGCGGAACCGCCGCGGATGCCCTCGACAAGCACAAGCGACGGCTCATGAAGCTCATCACACTGAACAAAGCACATACGCTTCGGCTCGATTCCCGAGCTGCGCATGGCAGATATCAGGTCGCAGAGTCTGTCCGGTCGGTAAACGACATAAAGGGGCTTCCCCATTCGAGCATCCGCGCCGCCGCGGTGCAGAACTCGTCTATACCGCCGCGCGTCTCGTGACGCGACCGGTTTCTCCCCGCTGTCGGCAGCCGCCTTGCCGGAGCTCACCTTCATATACGGCGGATTGGTCAGTACCGCATCAAAGCGCAGACTTCCCGGCAGCGCCCTTATATCTGCCTCTATAACGGCTATTCGATCGTCGAGACTGTTCAGTGCGGCGTTTCGGCGCGCAAGCGCAGCATATTCGGGCTGAGCCTCAACGGCAGTAACATGCTCATATTTTCCCGCTCCGGCAAGCAGCAGAGATATCGACCCTGCGCCGCAGCCGAGATCGGCGCAGCGTCCGCCGCTTTTGCCGCGCGCAAAGGCGGCGAGCAGCAGCGCATCCGTACCGTAGGTGAAGCCGCCTTCGGTGCGAATCATGCGCATTCCGAGATTAATATCTATAATTGATTCTCCGGGCATGCATTCGTTATTCATCTCTCCGGCTCCTTTCGACAATTATAGAGTTTCGGTCTGCGCTTTTTCAGCCTCCCCGAAAAAAAAGGAAAAGGGCGCGATATGCGCCCCTCACTTGATGGTTATAAGATTATTCTGCAGCAGGTGCACCTACGGGGCAAACTTCTGCACATGCTCCGCAGCTCAGGCACTCGTCAGCATTGATCTCGTACTTTCCGTCACCCTCGGAAATAGCACTTACAGGGCACTCGCTTGCGCACGCGCCGCAGGAGATGCACTCATCGGAAATTTTGTATGCCATCGTAAAATACCTCCATGTATTTTATAAATCATCATCCTCCGGGCGTATCGCCCTCGGGACGGTGATATTATAACACATGGGTGAAATTATGTCAACAGCATTTGATGGCTCGAATGCTAAATTTGTCAAATTTCGATCGTCTCAAGTTTTATTAATCGTTGCCCAAAGCCGCCTGTCGCACCGCCGGACGAATCAGCGCTTCCCTGACCTCCGGGCGAATTCGTCTCTCCCGGACCTCTGCGTCCGCGACTGCCGCGCCCGCCCCTGCGGCGGTCTCCTCGACGAGTATCTCTTGCCTCACGAGCTTCATGGGGTTCACGTGGATCACAATTATCACAAGGTTCTCTGTTTTCACGAGATTCTCTGCCGTTTCTCGGTTCGCGATTATCGCGCGGCTCTCTTTCACCTCGCGGCTCACGATTATCGCGTTCTCCGCGCTGTTCTCTGCCGTCGCGATTCTCTCTGCCGCGTCCGCCTCTGCGGTCGCGCTGAGGTCTGCCTTCACGGCGCTGTCCCGCACCGCCGCGAGACTCGACCTGTCCGCCGTCCGCGACATCAGCCTCTCTGTCCGCAAGCGCAATGCGTGCGCGTGCCTGAGCGGCTCTCTCGGCTCTGCGGTTCTCTGCTTCCTCGATGGTTGCAGCCTTATCCGGCTTCGGCATAGGCTTACGCTCGGGTCGCTCCTGGCGCTCCGGGCGGGAAGCCTCAAGACGCTCCAGTTCCGCATTCTTCTCGGCAATATACTCCTTGGCTGTCTTTCCCTGAACAACCGTAACATCGTCTCGGCTGTAAACCTTAACCGATGTGTCGTGCTTCTTTCTTATCTCGACTCTTATCTTTCCCGTAAGAGGCATGGTCTCCTTGACTATTCCCTCGCCGTCGGGAGTCTCAACAACCGCATCGAGCTTAGGAGTCTTCTTTATCTCTTCGCAATAGACATCGTATTCATAGCGCAGACAGCACATAAGTCTACCGCAGGCGCCGCTCGTCTTGCTCGAATTGAGCGAGAGATTCTGTTCCTTTGCCATCTTTATCGACACCTGAACAAAATCGGAGAGGAACGAATGGCAGCAGAACGGTCTGCCGCAGATGCCGAGGCCGCCCATGAGCTTAGCTTCGTCGCGTATGCCTATCTGACGCAGCTCTATACGAGTCCTGAACATAGAAGCAAGATCCTTGACAAGCTCGCGAAAATCGACTCTGCCCTCCGCGGTAAAGTAAAAGATGAGCTTACTGTTGTCAAAGGTATACTCAACATCGACCAGCTTCATCTCAAGCCCGTGCTTTGCTATCTTTTCAACGCAGGCATTGTATGCGTCGATCTCTTTTCTGAGGTTTTCCCGATGGATCTGCTCGTCAGCCTCGGTAGCGCGTCGCAGTACCGGACGCAGAGGCAGGACCACCTCGCGCTCTGAAACTATGCGATTCCCTGATGATATGACAGTGCCGTACTCCGTTCCGCGCGAGGTCTCAACTATAATATTATCTCCGCGCGAATATTTTTCTCCCATAGAGTCGAAATAATAGTCCTTGGCCGATTTTTTGAAGCTGACCGAGATAACATCATAGCTTCGCTTGGCGCCATTCTCGGAATCGGCGGCCTGCTCCTCTGCGGATTCCGCGGCAGTTCCGCTCTCCGAAGCATCGCAGATATCGTCGGCAGCTTCTGTTTCCGAGTCAGCCTCGTCATTATTTGTCTCAAATTCATCCGGGAAAGCTGTCACAGTAACGGATACTGTCGACAGCTCATCTGCCTTAGCCTCAAGCATATCATCTGAGCTTGCTCCGTCGATTGAAGCATCTCCGTCAAAGTCGTTGTCGCTGACAACACCGGAAGCATACGTCGTGTCCTCACAGCCGTCCGCGCTGAAGCCGTCGTCGTCATAAACGGCTCTGCCTCCGTCGTCCTTTGCCTCGTTCCGCAGAGCCTCTGCGGCGCAATATTACATTCACTCTCCGCGCCCCTCACGCTCGGAGCTGTTTCCGTTAAATTCGGTAAAATCCATATTGTTTCCTTTCGGTAATAAACATAAAGATTATAAAAATCTGTGTCCGACGGTCTCCGCATACGGGGCAGCCGATGCAATATTCGTCATGCACAGCGTGGATACACGGCATCGGACAGAGACAGTATCAATCCATAACGTGTCTGAGGCGCAGTGCGGCTGAGGTCAGCGCGAGGCGCACATTAGCGTTATGCAGAATGCGGTCGCGAGTCTCGCCGACGGCTGCCATACATTCGCAAAGCTCTCGCGTACTCAGCGAATCGGCAAGGTCCGTATCCATATTCGCGGATGTGTTCGGTAATGTCCCGTCCTGCCCATCGTCACAGCAGCGGGCAAAAAGCAGCTCACGCAGTCCGTCTAAAACAAGCTCGAGTATATCCGCAGCCTCCGAGCGATCGGAGGAAAGTCGGGATACCGAGAGCATAATAGCGACACCGGAACGAGAAGTGACGGCGCGGATAACTCCGTCGGATATTTCGCGTGCTTTGTCAGAAACGCCGGAACGGGCAAGCAAGCGCATTGCCTCGCCGATAGAGCCCTCGGCAGACAATATTATTCGGTCAAGCTCGGCTGCGCCGTCACGAGCAAGCGTCGCCGCGCGCGGGCTCGAGGCTATAAGATATCTGCGAATGTCCTCATCACGGCAGCGCTCGGTGCGCAGCAGCTGTGCACGGGAACGAACGGTCGGAAGCAGCATCGAGGCAGACAGACAGAGCAGCACAAAGTATACACCCTGCGGCGGCTCCTCAAAAGAGCTTTTAAAAATGCATTCTGCGCCGATGCGGTCATAAGCTCGGCATCCTCGATAATGAACATGCGGAAGCTGAATTCGTTCGATGTTATATAAGCCTGACGCGCGAGCTCGCGAACGGTCTCTACACCGATAGTCTTGCGTCCGTCGGCACAGCCGATAAGCCTGACATCCGGGCAAAGTCCATCGCGCATTCTATGCTCGGTCTCCGCATCTCCTCCGGCAAGCGCCGAGGCGATCGAGAAAGCGATTGTATGCCGTCCGCTGACGGATGCGCCCCTCTATTATCAGCGCATGCGGCAGCCTGCCCTCGCCGACAGCGCGGGTAAGCATATCAACCGTGGCTTTATTTGCTACAACCGAATCGAACAAGTTTACTCCTCCGCAGATATTTTCATACAGATTATTATATCATAGCATTTGCGGTTTGTCAAATTAAATAAAGCACAACCGCATCACATCAATCCCCCAATAAAAGCAGCTCGTTTTACCTCCTTTCTTCCGAAAAAAACGCCCGTATACACCGCTTCCGGCGCATATTTTTGAATATATTATCAAAAACAACACAAAAAATTAATACATTAGTGATATAGTTATTCAGTATAGGCTTGTGAAGCAAAATTGTCTTCAGCTGACACTGTAAAAGGCATGTCGGCACAGCCTTCTGCACCGCAGGCATACCCTGCGATCCTGACATAAGCGTCAACATAAACGGAGAAAAAAAAGCATGAAGAACAGCGATAATTCCGCACAGCGTCAAACCGCAAAAGACAGCAACGGCATCGCATTGATAATACGGAGAGTGCTGTTTCCCGCATGCCTTATGTATGCGGCGACAACTCTTTTGCTGACCGGCGCGGCATCCTTCATCACAAGCTATGCGCCGTCATTTCAGGCGTTGTTTGCCATCTTTGTTTTCTCACTTATCGTGTCGCTGCTCGGACTTCTGTTCAGACTGCCGCGTCTGCCGTTCGGGCTTGCGCTGCTCGTTCATTATCTCGGCTCGGCGGTCAGCTTTGTTCTGATATTCGTTATTATCATCAGCGACGGCAAAAACATGCGCGGCGGATTTATTCTCACTGCTCTGCTCAGCGTTCTTTACTGGATAGGCGGAGCTGTTGCGGCTGTCGTACACTCAAAGCATAAGAAGCGGGCTGAGGATGACCGCGCATACAAATCAATGTTTAACTGAAAGCGGATATAGCGCGTTTGCATCGACTGAAAGCTCGGTTCGGGGCATATACCCGGTCGGCGCTCACGTATATTCATAAATATACATCATGTAAAAGCGAGAGGAAACAAAATGTTTGATATCAAGATAGGTACTCTTATTCCCGCAGAGAGCGCGCTCACAATGATACCGCAGCTGAACGCCGTCGGCTTTGAGAGCTACGAGCTGAACTTCAACGACTGCTGCGCGCTCGCAAACGGAAAGCGAGGGAGATCTCAAGGAATACGGAAAGCGCGTTCTCGACGTGCTCGACGGACGCAAGATCTCCGCACTCGGCATATATGCAAACACTATCGAGGATGAGAATACCCGCCGTGCGGTCGAGAATCTTATCGCAAATGCAGAGCATTTCGATTGTGACAAGTAGGCACCTTTGCCGGCGGTCATCCCGCGCTGAGCGTTCGAGAGACCATACCGGACTTTGTTAAGGTATTTACTCCCCTTTATTGAGCTTTGCGGAGAGCAAGGGGCGTAAGATCGGACTCGAAAACTGCGGCGACGGATGGGATCGCGGCAGCAACAATATTGCATTCTGCCCGGAGGCGTGGGGAGCTTATCTTCAACGAAATATCGAGTGACGCACTCGGTCTCGAGTGGGAGCCCTGCCATGCCGTTATGCAGCTGATGGATCCTATTCAGCAGGTCAGACGCTGGGGCAGCAAGATCGTTCATGTTCACGGCAAGGATGCTACCGTCGCGCACGACGTCATCCGCGAGTACGGTCTGCGCGGCATCCATGCGTACGCTTGGAATCGTACGCCCGGCTTCGGCGATACAAACTGGGCTGACATCTGTACCGTACTTATCCAGTGCGGCTTCAAGGGCAGCATAGACATCGAGGGTTATCACGATCCGGTACACTATGATGATATGGAATGGACCTCGCAGCTCACCTCTCTCGAGTACCTCAAAAAGCGCTGCCGCGGCGGCATCAATTTCTTCGACGGTCCCCCACCGAGTACAGAGGTTATCAGGGCAAGCGCCTGAAATAAACCGGCGATATCGGATCTTTCGTTTTTTTCGGGATTTTCGGATTTATTATAAAATAATCGTTTTTCGGGAGATATAAGATGAAGGCATACGGAAAAAAGGTATGGCTGATACCTGACACATTTCTCAGTTCGGTCTCCGGCGAGGGCGAGCAGATCAGTCACGAGGCAATATGCGTCACAAACACCGGTGAGCGTGATGCACACATCAGCCTGACGCTGCTGTATGAGGATAAGCCCGAGATCGGCGGATTTCACGCAGAGTGCGGCGCAAGAAGAACACATCATATACGTCTCGACCGCATTCGCAGCGACAGCGGCGAGCCGATACAGCGCGATGTACCCTACTCCGTCATTCTTGAGAGCGACGAGCCGGTCGTTGTACAGTACAGCCGACTCGATACATCAAGCACGAGTATGGCGCTGATGACAACGATAGCCTACGCCGTCGAGTAATTCCGACGGCAGCGACATAAAAAGCGGGACGCTCAGCACGAAAGTGCCGCCGCAGCCCCGCGCACAAACGAAAAACTACAGGAGTGAGTGAAATGGCAAAAAAAGAACAAGTGTTGATCTGAGCGGAAAGAATGCGATAGTTACCGGAGGAGGCGGAGTACTCTGCTCCGGCTTTGCTAAGGAATTGGCGGCATGCGGCGCCTCCGTCGCGGTATGCGACCTGCGTCTCGAGGCTGCTCAGGCTGTAGCGGACGAAATAAATATCTCCGACGGTGTCGCTATCGCAGTTGAGGCAAACGTCCTCGATCGCGCGAGCCTTGAGGCGGCAAGAGATAGGATATATGCCGAGATAGGCTATCCCGACATTCTTATAAACGGTGCCGGCGGAAACAACCCGCGCGGCACAACCGATAAGGAATACCTCTTCCCGGAGGACCTTGAAAACAACAAGGAAGCTGAGGGCATCAAGACCTTCTTCGACCTCGACCCTAAGGGCGTATCGTTTCGTGTTCGACCTTAACTTTATGGGCGTGCTGCTTCCGACTCAGGTATTTGCCCGCGAGATGATAGGCAGAGAGCCGACCATCATCAACATCTCGAGCATGAACGCTTTCCGTCCGCTGACCAAGATACCGGCATATTCGGGCGCAAAGGCGGCTGTCTCAAACTTTACTCAGTGGCTCGCAGTACACTTCTCCAAGGTAGGCATACGTGTAAACGCCATTGCTCCCGGTTTCTTCGTTACAAATCAGAACAACAGAGGTCTGCTGATGAATGAGGACGGCTCGCTCACTCCTCGCTCCGAGAAGATACTCGCAGCTACGCCGATGGGACGCTTCGGCGAGGTTGGAGGATCTGCGCGGACCGCTGCTTTCCTCTGTGATGCTGACGCATCCGCATTCGTAAACGGCGTTGTGCTCCCGGTCGACGGCGGCTTTGCCGCATATTCCGGAGTATAATCGAGGCGCAGATTACGATCGACATCCAACAAAGCATTTAAATCACCGCTTACTGCATTAAAATATTCGGCAAACCGTGTAAAAGCACAGCCCTGCTTTTCATTACTCATTATAAATAATAAAAAGAGCAAGCGAACGTCACATACGGCGAGCCGAACAAACAAGAAAGGAATAAGCCATGGGACTCTTTGATAACATTAAGGGAATATTCGCCTCCAAGACCGACGAGGAGAAAATAGCAAAGTGGAAGGAGGACGGCAACTCCGAAAAGATCGCCGACTTCACCGACGAGAGCTATGAGCAGGCACTGCGTCTGCTTGCGATCTCAGCGCTCGGAGAAATCAAGCGTGACGAGACCGCCGTCAACACCTGCATGAAGCTCATTACCGACGACGATAAGGCTATCCGCCTCGCTGCATGCGAAGCACTCAAGCTGATCGGCACAAAGCGCGAGGTCGATCGCCTCTACTTCGTCGAGACAAATGAGACCGATGAGGAGGTAAAGCGTGCACTGCTCGACGCTGCCGTTTCCTCCAAGGGAGCGTACACCGAGATTCCTTTGATCACGACAGTGTGAAAAGCAAGATCGGAGAAAGATAATATCTCTTAACCAAAAAAAGGGATATTAAAAAGTCCGGATCGAAAAAAGTGAATAAGCGATAAAGCCGCTTTAATCCAGCGGAGTAGCTAATCGTAATAGAAAAAAAATCAACGGATCTCACGAAAGAATATAATTCATCTTTTTCACGGGCACTTTTGTCCCCCGACGTACGATCATACGTCTGACGAGGGCGACACCGCTCCGAACATTTTATCTATCCCCGGGCTGTTAAAAAGCGAGTTTTTTTAACAGCCCCTTTCTTTGAAGCGGAAGAAACGCCGCATATTTAGTGCGGATAATACCGGCTCCGCAGCAAAGCTGCTAAAATCAACGAAAAGGTAGTACGAATTATGCCAAAGAAAAAGACAACGGCTCCGGCGGTTACACAGCCCGCTGCAGAGGTTCGGCAGCAGCCTATCACCGAAACGGTTGAGAAAAAACTTCATGCCGTATGCAATGAGTGTCATAGTCTCCCCGTGCAATACCCGAGATAGACGGCTTCAAGCCCGCACACCGAAAGCTGCTGTATACCATGTACAAGATGGGACTGCTCACCGGCGCAAAAACCAAGAGCGCCAACGTCGTAGGTCAGACGATGCGTCTTAATCCGCACGGAGATGCGGCAATATACGAGACGCTTGTCCGACTGACACGCGGCAACGAAACGCTGCTGCACCCGTTTATCGACTCCAAGGGCTCGTTCGGTAAGCATTATTCCTCGAGCATGGTATATGCCGCATCACGTTATACCGAGTGCAAGCTTGATCCGTTCTGCGCCGAGATATTCGGCGGCATAGAGCATGATGCGGTAGATATGTGCGACAACTACGACGGTACTATGCTCGAGCCGGTGCTTTTCCCTACCTCATTTCCGAACATACTGCTCTCGCCCAATAAGGGTATAGCCGTCGCAATGTCAAGCTCCATCTGTTCATTTAACCTTGCCGAGCTGTGCGATGCGACCGTTCAGATGCTGATAAATCCCGATACTACGGTAGATCAGCTGCTCGATATCCTGATAGCACCCGATTTTCAGGGCGGCGGATACATTATCTACAACCGCGAAACACTGCGCGAGATATACCGCACCGGTCACGGCAGCGTACGCCTGCGCGCGAGGTGGAGATATGATAAGGATCAGAACTGTATAGATATCGTTCAGATACCGTATTCGACCACCGTCGAGCTGATAAGCTCGAAGCTCACACAGCTGATAAAAAGAGGGCAAGATAAAAAAGAAATAACCGATTTTCGCGATGAGACCGACATCAGCGGCTTCCGTCTGACGCTTGATCTGCGGCGCGGAGTCGATCCCGATAAGCTGATGACAAAGCTGTATAAATCTACCCCTCTCGAGGACAGCTTTGACTGCAACTTCAACGTACTCATCGACGGCGCGCCGCGGCTGCTCGGTGTCGGCGATATACTGACCGAGTGGGATACGCTTCCGTATGAATTGCGTTCGCCGCGAGCTGAGCTATGATCTGTCCAAGATGAAAGCAAGGCTGCATCTGCTTCAGGGACTCGGTAAGATAATCCTCGATATAGACAAGGCGATAAAAATAATCAGAGGCACCGAACACGATGCCGACGTTATCCCGAATCTCTGTGCGGAATTTGACATCGACGAGGATCAGGCCGAGTTTGTAGCCGAGATAAAGCTGCGCAACATCAACCGCGAATATCTGCTCTCGCGCATGAAGGACATACGCGACCTTGAGGAGAAGATCGCCTCGACCGAGGAGATAATTTCGAGCGAGCGCAAGCTCAAGGGATATATCGCAAAGCAGCTGCGTGAAATAAAATCCAAATACGCAAAGCCGCGTCAGACACAGCTCATCTACGAGGACGAGCTTGTAGAGCCGGTGCTCGACGAACCCGAGGACACAACGGTAAATCACGTCATGTTCACCCGCGAGGGCTACTTCAAGAAAGTAAGCATGCGCTCGCTCAAGGCTACCGATTCTCAGAAGCTCAAGGAGGGCGATGAGATAGAGCGTGAGTTTGACGCGACCGACTCCGACGAGCTGCTTTTCTTCTCAGATCATGCTCAGGTCTACAAGGCTCATGTACGCGATTTTGACCTGCTACGATCCGGCGAGCTCGGCGACTATGTGCCGGCAAAGCTCGACTTCGATAGCGGTGAACGCGCCGTTGCAATGTGCCGTCTCGAACGCAATTGTGAGTCGCACAGTATCGTTCTTGTATACGAAAACGGCGCGTGCGTCCGCATTCCCGCCTCTGCTTACAGCACAAAGTCCAACCGCAGAAAGCTCACCGGCGGCTACTCCGACCATGCACCGCTCGTCGCGGTATTCTATGTTACAGAGCCGATCGAGCTGCTGCTGCGCACCGAATCCGGCAAGGGTATCGTTTTCGACAGCTCAGCCGTCGCATTTAAAACGACGCGCACAAGCCGAGGTGCGATAATCATTAATCTCAAAAAGGGTGATCGCGTAATATCAGCGACCACCGATCTTACGACCGTTCCGGATGCAAAGCGTCTGCGCAAAACAAAGCTACCCACCTCAGGCGTCGGCATATAACGGTTCTCGCACCGTCTTTTCTCTGCCGCGCTTAATGTCAGATGATCGGCATAGCGGCATACAGCATCGCGCCTACCGCCTTTGCACGAGCGGCGGTAGAATATACCTTAATAAGCATTTACAAGCAACGATTAAAAGTACGACCGATAGGCAGATGATCTATGTACCTATCGGTCGTATTACTTTATTTTTTTCGAATTAATATCATTCAGCGATCGGGAACAGATCGGGGTCAAAGGTATAACGGAGCAGATATATCGAATCGTCGCTGTCTATCGCGCCGTCACCGTTCACATCGCCGTTTGCAGACAGCGGGTATGCGTCGGGATTGAATGTGTGGCGGAGCAGATATACCGCATCGTCGCTGTCGATAACGCCGTCGCCCGTTTATATCACCGGCAAGCGCATCCGGCAGCGCCGCGATCTCTGCTGCGGCAAGAGTCTCGCCGCAGCCGGTGCATACAAATGACTTGCTTCCTGCGACACCGGCAGCAGGCTCCTGCGTTACACAGGAGTTAAAGGTATGACCGCATGCGACGGCAGAGGAGAGCCGCGCCGTAACGACCGGATCATACGTACCGCTTGCGCCGTACTCGTAGACATTCGGTCCGTTTACGTCAATAGCGCCGAACGAGAGACGTATCGAGGCGTTCTCTTTGAGCGACGAGCTGTTCATAGGAACTTTAAGCTCGACAAAGTATCCCTCGTCGGCAGCACCGAGACGCGTCATATAAAATTCGTTATTCTCGCCTATCGCCGCACTCATAGACTTGCCCGAAGCATTGCTCGAGCATGCACCGGCAGCAGTGCCGTTCTGCTCGATAACATACGCGTAGCCGTCCTGCGAGGTAACGGGGTTATTCTTCGGGTTTACAGTATTCGTTTGCGTTAACGCCGATGCGCGCCCAAGAGCTGCCGTCGGACGGGAATACACGGAAAACCGCAAGATCGTTTTTTTTCGGATCGTCAAGGCTGTATATCTGCGCAAAACGATCGGGATCGTTTATCTCGGCATAGATATAAAGATAGTTTGCGTCCCAGAGGTAGTATGCGGTACCGGAGAGCGTCCTGCCGTACTGTGTCTCGGCAAATGAAACGCTGTACGATGAACGGTATGCGGCATCGAGCGCGGCATCCGTTGCATCAAGCTCTGCGGGACGCTTGAGAATCACAGCCTCGCCGGCGCTTGTGTAGGTGTTTCCACCGTCGGAGGTAAAGGCATTCCCTGTTCCGCCGTACAAATCTTTTTTGGTTTTCAGTGTGGGCGCCGCATCGTCGAGCGAAAGAGTGACGGAGGTATCAAATGCTGCAAACGCCGAAGCTACACCCTCATCCGTAAAGGTTGAGCCTGCGGCAGCATCAAATGCATATATCTTAAAGCTCTGCTCCGCGCCTGCATAAAGCGAGCTGTCGGTCATGGGTATGCAGACCTCGGAGATATAGCCGTCCGCCGTTCTGCTCGCGCGGACATATTTCTTGTTCACCGTGATATCTCCGCCTGCCGGAGAGACAAGGGACGTACCTCCGGTAGAATCGCCGGCAAAGAGCGCATAACCGTTTGCGTCGGTTCCAATCCATCCCTTGCCGCCAATATCGTAGCCGAGCGCATCAGTCCAGAGCATATTCTGAGAATATCCGCTCTGCTTCGTATAGAACTGCGGGCCTGCGGAGATCACATCATCATCGGTAACGACCGAACAGATGTACATGCATTCGTCAGCCCATGTCATATAGGACGTGACAGACACGGAGCCGCCGCTCAATGTGACCGACGCACTGTCAAGATACTCGGGATCGAGAAGTCCGTCAAGCGTAGGCTTAAAACCGCTTGACAACGCTTGACCCGATCTCGGTCTTGCCGTCTTCTCCCTTGGCGGGCAGGACCTGATGCTCGGTATAGCCGCAGACGGTGCAGCTGCGCTTCTGCGAGCCGGTCTCCGTCTTTGTCGGCGCGGTTACGACGAACCACGACGAGAAGGTGTGTGCATACGGCGATGTAGTCGCACCGCAGGAGCAGCGCCATCCGTGATTATATTCGTCATAAACTATTTCGGTGTAGTCGTGCGTATGTGAGAGCGCCTTGTAGCGCGAGATAAGCTCTGCACGCGTCGCCGGCCCTACCTTACCGTCGACCTCAAGTCCCGCATCCTTCTGAAAGGCTCGTACCGCGCTGTCGGTGCCGCTGCCGAACCAGCCGTCAATATCGAGCTTATAACCGAGCTGCGTGAGAATAGCCTGAAGCCATGAAACATCAGAGCCGTTCATAAGCGAGCCGGAAACATAGTACAGCGTTCTCGTAGGAACGGTATAGTCTGCGGATCGGTGCTCGTGCTCGAGCCGCTCCCTCTCCGGTCAACGATATGTAGCCCATTATCGGCAGCGAGCCGTAAACGGCGCGATTTTTGATATTGACGCAGGAAGAGGTGACACCGCTCGTGTCGCCCTCGACCGTCTTTACCGTCTTTGAAGCGACAAAGCCGTCCTGATATATGATGCCGACATGCGTCGAGTCGTCGGAAGTATTTCCCTTGCTCGAGAAAAATACGATATCGCCTTTCTTCGGTATATAATCCGAATTGTAGGCATACCACGCGCCACCCCATTTTTTAAGCAGCACTATCAGCTGATCGCAGCTGCCGTTGCGCGGAAAGTTCGGAATACCGGCAAGTGCCGCACAGCCGCAGACAAAGTTCGCACACCACGCCTCGGTAAAGCCGAGCTGTGCCTTTGTCTTTCCGTTCTGCGCCGCAGCGACCGCAACTATATCGTCGCGGATATTGCCGGTGAGAGTATAGCTCTTTGAAAAGTACTGGTCTCTGTTCTGCGTTGCCGATACCGTCAGCCCCTGAAAGGAAAACAGCATTATCGCAGCAAGCAGCATCGCATAGCCACTCTCGATATGCGCCTCTTATGCATCTGTATCTCCTCCGTTCGGCGATTCGTTCATACGAATGCCGCAGTTTATGATACAATTATACACACATTATTTTTTCGTTTGTCAAGATTGACAAACGGAACTGTTAATATGACTTTTGTTTTGTGTTTTTTGTGTTTGGCGCAACGCTTTGCGCCTGCCGCCGAGGTTGACAAAAAATGCAGAACATGATATAATATCAGATATTAAATACATCACTGACGGCGACGGTCGGGGACGGAATATACCGTTTCGGATCGTATATTATTGCCGTCGGAATGCATGACGGCGCACCGTAAAAAGCTCTGCGCTGCAAGCAAATGACATTAAATAACACGGAGGATTTCGGCATGTGCGAGAATACGGGCGGCGCGGCGCATAAGCGCTCGGCGCTGATACTTTACCCTCGGCTGCCGCGTCAATCATTACGAGAGCGAGGCTATCGCCGAGCATCTGCGGCGGACAGGCTTTCGTGTTTCTCTCTCCGAGGAGAGCGGCAGCGGTTACGATACGGTGATAGTCAATACCTGCTCCGTCACCGCAATGTCCGACAGAAAATCCCGACAGATCGTGCATCGCGCGCTGAAAAATAATCCGAGCGCAGCTTTCTACATAACCGGCTGTTCAGCACAGAACTATCCGGAGGTATACAAAAAGATTCCCGGTGTCAGAGCCGTAATAGGAAACCGCAGCAAGCTCGAGACAGCTGTACTCGCCGCAGTCGGCAGCACGGCACGGGAGCCGATAGGCACCGATCTTTCCGACGCTCCTTTGAGCAAATGAGTGTTTCCTCGTTCGGCAGACTTCGCTCGTATATCAAGATAGAGGACGGCTGCCGATCTAACTGCGCCTACTGCATAATCCCGTCTCTGCGCGGAGATATACGATGCAAAGCGCCCGGGGATGTTATTGCGGAGGCTGAATCACTCGTGCACGGCGGAAGTCCGGAGATAGTGCTGACCGGAATAGAGCTGAGCGCATACTCGTACGGACTCTCCGAGCTTATCACACGTCTTGATGCGATCGACGGCATACGTCGAATACGGCTCGGCTCGCTCGATCCGTCGTTTATGCGCGTGGATTTTGTCGATGCATACGCCGCCTGCAAGCACACAATGCCGCATTTTCACATATCTATGCAGAGCGGCTGCGACCGCACCCTCTCCATGATGCGCCGCCGATACAATACCGCGCAGGTGCTCGAAAAGCTTGAGCTATATGCGCGAGAGCGCATGCCGTCGCTTAGGCTGTCAGCGGATATCATCTGCGGCTTTCCCGGAGAAACCGATGAGGACTTCAGCAGGACACGCGACTTCCTCTCCGAGGCTGATTTCTTTCATCTGCATATCTTCCCTTACTCGAAGCGCGAGGGCACAGAGGCAGCTGAAATGCCGGATCAGGTCCCATCCGATATCGCAAAGGAGCGCGTTGCCGTTTTGATGCGGGATAATTCCGAGCGGCAAAAGGAAAACGGTATCGGACCTCGCAGCAAGCTGCACGACAGTGAACCTGCTCGCAGAGCGTGTCTCGCAGACGGATAGCGGCATCGTACTTGCCGGACATACCGAGGAATTTTTTGAGGCATCCGCAGGACTCACCGAGCGGGAAGCCGACGCGCTTCTTGCGAACATTCCTCCGAGGGGAGGGACAGTCCGCAGACGACCCGCGCAGGCTGCGCGGCTGTGAGCTTACCGCACGAATCACCGGTCTGATCGGAAATACGGTAACGACCGAGCTTATCTGATATCAAAACAGGATCGGCTTCGGGACATTCACGGATAGCCTGCCTCCGGTCTGTTTTTTAAAAACTGCGCATCGGCACGATAAATTGCCATGTCGATACCGCAACCGAACCGGCAAAATACGACACTTTTTCCTCCCGCATTACAGCTGAATTCATATCTTTCTGATATCGCATATAACATTTCCCGTAACCGATACGACACGGCTGATAAGTACAGAGCCATATAAGACGGTCACGGCGCGCCGCAACAGGCGTATCTGCGGAAAACTCCGCTAAGCAAGCACAAAAAGGAGATACTCTATGATAAAAATCGGGCTCGACATCGGCTCAACCACCGTCAAGGCTGTTGCTCTCGATGAAAAAAAAGGCAATGTAGTATTCGAGGATTATCGCAGACACATGTCCAAGATAACCGAAATGTCCGCCGCAATGCTGCGCAGTATTGCCGAAAAAGACCGGTGAGGAGCGCGCATGCCTCTCAATCACCGGTTCGGCGGCAATGGGCTTTGCGGAAAAATGTTCGCTCGACTTCGTTCAGGAGGTCTATGCGACAAAGGTATCGGTCGACAAGCACATCCCCGGCACCGACGTTGTTATCGAGCTCGGTGGTGAGGATGCCAAGATATTGTTTCTCTCCGGCGGCTCGCTCGAGGTGCGCATGAACGGATCGTGTGCAGGAGGAACGGGCGCATTCATAGACCAGATGGCCACTCTGCTCGGAATCACCGCGCCGGAGCTCAACGAGCTTGCGACAGAGCACAAAAAAGCTGTATACTATTGCATCCCGCTGCGGCGTTTTTGCAAAAAGCGATATCCAGCCGTTGATAAATCAGGGCGCACTCAAGCCGGATATCTGCGCAAGCATACTCGGAGCGGTAGTCAATCAGACTGTTTCGGGACTTGCTCAGGGAAGACCGATCGAGGGCAACATTGTTTACCTCGGCGGTCCGCTGACGTTTTTCTCCGAGCTGCGCGCGGCCTTTGACCGTACGCTTGATCTCCACGGCACACTTCCCGAGCACTCGCTCTATTACGTTGCAATAGGCGCTGCCATGCTCGCACACACCGAGCTGTCGCTCGCAGAAACGGCAGAGATGCTCGAGAACTTTGTTCCGACCGGCGGATATCTCTCCTGTCCGCCTCTCTTCGAGAGCGAAGAGGATTATCGCGAGTTTTGTGAGCGCCATGCACGCGCCGCAGTCCCGATAACCGAGGATACCGAATACAGGGGCGCAGCATATATCGGAATAGACGCAGGCTCGACGACCGTCAAGGCGGTAGCGACAGACGAGGACGGTAATATCCTCACAAGTGCATATCAGCCGAACGGCGGCGACCCAATCCCGTTTGTCCGCGAATTTATAACGAGCTTCCGCGAGCGCTTCCCGCATGCCTCTATCGGTGCCTCAGCCGTAACCGGCTACGGTGAGGACATGATACGCAGTGCATTCAGACTCGACTACGGCATTGTCGAGACCGTTGCACACTTCACCGCAGCGCACCGCTTCCGTCCTGACGTTTCGTTTATTATCGACATCGGCGGTCAGGATATCAAGTGTTTTAAGATCCACGCAGGCGCTATCGACAACATCTTTCTTAACGAGGCATGCTCTTCCGGCTGCGGCTCGTTTCTTCAGGCGTTTGCGAGCGCGCTCGGATACTCCATCGAGGACTTTTCAAAGCTCGGACTCCTCGCGCCCGCACCCGTCGATCTCGGCTCGAGATGCACGGTATTCATGAATTCTTCGGTCAAACAGGCACAGAAGGACGGCGCGAGCGTAGGCAACATCTCGGCGGGTCTGTCGATATCGGTCGTAAAAAACGCCCTGTACAAGGTCATTCGCGTAGCGTCGCCCGAGGAATTCGGCAGCAGCATAGTCGTTCAAGGCGGTACATTTCTCAACGACGCCGTGCTACGTGCGTTTGAGCGCGAGGTCGGCAGAGATGTCGTACGTCCGTCTATTGCGGGACTTATGGGCGCTTTCGGCGCAGCCCTGTATGCTCAGGAGCGAGCGATGAAGCAAGGCATCACAGAGAGCTCCATTCTCTCGCCCGACGAGCTGAGTGGGCTGAAGCACGATGTTAAGATGACAACCTGCAACGGCTGTGAGAACCATTGCTCGCTGACCGTCAACACATTCACGAGCACGCTCTCGGACGGACGGTACGGAAAGCTCCTCACGCCGCTTTATCGGAGGCAACCGCTGCGAGAAGATGATACACGGAAAGCAGGAGCGCAGCAATCTCAATATGCTCGAATACAAGCGCACACTGCTCGCATCGTATAAGCCGGTGTCAGGCAAACGCGGAAGGATAGGCATTCCTATGGGATTGAACATGTACGAGCTGTACCCGTTCTGGCACACCTTCTTTACCTCACTCGGCTTCGAGGTCGTTCGCTCCGCACCGTCGACTCGCGATACATACCTGCGCGGGCAGACGACGATCCGTCCGATACCGTATGCTACCCCGCAAAGCTCATACACGGTCATATCCGTGAGCTTGTCGACGACGGAATAAAGACGATATTCTATCCCTGCATGACCTATAACATCGACGAGGGCAAAAGCGACAACCACTACAACTGTCCGGTCGTTGCATATTACCCCGAGGTCATCCGCGCAAATATGCACCTTCCAGAGGATGTGACTGTTATCGGCGACTATGTTGGACTGCACCGCCGCGAGCTGCCGAAAAGCTGCACACGATGCTGCTGCGCTACTATGACCGGGTTATCGCTCGCCGAGGTAAAGTCGGCATGCAAGGCAGCTTTTGCAGAGCAACAAAGCTCATATGGACCGTATCGGTAACGAGGGGAAGCGTATGCTGCGCGAGGCATATGCGGCGGATATGCCGGTCATTATACTAGCGTCCCGCCCGTACCACGCAGACCCGGAGGTCTGTCACGGCATAGATAAGCTGATCTGCGATCTCGGCGCTGCCGTGATAACTGAGGATTCCGTTGCCGACGAAATACCGAAGTTTGAGGTAAACGTCCTCAATCAGTGGACATACCACAGCCGCATGTACGCCGCCGCGCGGTACGTTGCGGAAAACGCGCGCGAGCACCCTAAGCTGAATCTCGTTCAGTTCGTTTCATTCGGCTGCGGTGTCGATGCTATCACCACCGATGAGATACGCTCGATCCTCGAGAGCGCAGGAAAGATATACACACAGATTAAGATTGACGAGATCACAAATCTCGGAACGGTAAAGATCAGGCTCCGCAGCCTGTTCGCAACCATGTAACTTTGCACATCAGAAGAGGTCGGCAATGAGAAGTGTTCCATTTACACCCGAAATGAGAAAAGAGTATACAATACTCATACCGAATATGCTTCCGATCCACTGGAACTTTGTGGTGCGGATTTTCTCATTCTACGGATACAACGTCGAGTTCATCGACTCGACCGACCGCGCGATAATAGACGAGGGTCTGCGCTCGGTCCACAACGATACCTGTTACCCCGCTCTGCTCGTAATAGGTCAGTACCTTTATGCACTGCGCTGCGGTAAGTACGACCCGCATAAGGTCGCGATGCTGTATTTTCAGACCGGCGGCGGCTGCCGCGCATCAAACTATATCTGCCTTATGCGCAAGGCGCTCGACCGCGCGGGCTTTGACTATGTGCCGATACTATCCATCAACTTCAGCGGCTGGAAGAATGAAGGCGGCGGCTTCAAGATCACACTGCCCATGCTTCCCCGCGCCATGTCGGCGCTCGCCTACGGCGATCTGCTCATGCTGCTGCGCAATCAGACCGCGCCGTATGAGATAGATAAGGGAGACAGCGATAAGCTCGTCGAGAAATGGACGGAATATCTCTGCGAAGAGTTCAATCACGGACGGCAGCTCTACGGCTCATCCATAAAAAAGACGATGGATAAGATAGCGGCAGAGTTTGAGGCGATAGAACGCGATACAAAGCCGAGAGTCAAGGTCGGAATAGTCGGCGAGATCTATATAAAATACTCAGCCCTCGGAAATAACAACCTCGAGCGCTTCCTCGCCTCAGAGAACTGCGAGGTCATGGTGCCGGGTCTTCTCGACTTTATGCTCTACTGCGTTCAGGGCGGCATCGAGGCATACGACCTCTACGGTGGAGAAAAGATGCCGCTGTACGTCTGCCGCATCGCTCGCAGATACCTTGAGAGAGTTAAGAGCAAGATAATCTCTGCCGCTTCCGCGCACGGCTTTACCCCCGCCGTCGAGCTTTACTCATCCTGACAAAGCTCGTCGACGGTATTATCAGCCGCGGCTGCGACATGGGCGAGGATGGCTGCTCACCGCAGAGATGGCAGAGCTTTATGAGCTCGGATATGAGAATATCATCTGCGTTCAGCCGTTCGGCTGTCTGCCTAATCATATCGTCGGCAAGGGAATGATCCGCAAACTGCGCGAAAAAATACCCGCGCGCCAACATCGTTCCGATAGACTACGACCCCGGTGCTACCGCTGTCAACCAGGAAAACCGTATCAAGCTGATGCTTGCAGTCGCACGCGAGCATCTCGCGCAGATGCCATCGCCGCTTTCGTCTCAGCCGCGGACCGATGCATCAGAGCAAACGGATAATGCGGATGCATGTGTCGGATCAGATCGGTAAAAAGCAGCCGGAATTACGAGTTTTTTTCTGATTTTATCTAAGGCACGAAAATTACGAAAATATGTACAATTCGACGAAAAGCCGCCCCCGATAATGGGGCGGTGAATTAAGAAAACATTTTATTGAAGCAAGGAACGGTGTAGCCAAACGGCTATGCCGTTCTTTGCTGTTTTTGAGTTGTATTTTGGGCTTTTTCTTTCGCCCGTCCAAAATCAAATGCACCGATGAAGTTATATACAATCGTGATTTCCCTTGTCTTGGATTTTTTGTCGGTATGGGAAACTTCGATACGATCTATAAACTCCCGTAGCATAGCAGCGTCAAGCTGCTGCATATCGGTGTACTTCTTTACCGCGCTGATAAACGCTTTAACGTTGGTCTTTTGTTTTTCCTGCTGCTTGATTTCTTCCCGTAGCACTTCTGCCATAGCTTTTAGATTGCTCTGCTCCAATTCGTAATCATGGGACATTTTGATAAACCGTTCGTCAGACAATTTCCCGGTTACATTGTCCTCATATAAATGCTTAAACAGATTATCCAACTCGGCAATACGGCTTTCGGCTTTGGAAAGTGTTTCACGCTTGCGGGAAAACTCTGCGTCGCGCTCTCGCAAACGGCTGTCTGCTGCTTCCTGCACAAACTCGGCTTCGTACTCTGTTACATAGTCGATTGCTTCCCGTAGGTTTTTCAAAACGATTTCATACAGAACAACATTTTTGATTGAATGGGTCGTACACAAGTCTTTGCCTTTCCGATAGGTTGAACAGATAAAATATTTCTGTTCTTCGGTGAAGTTCGTTGCTCGGCATTGATACATTTTACCGCCGCACTCCGCACAATAAAGCAGCCCGGAGAAAATACCCATATCGCCCATTTTAGTGGGGCGGCGGCGGGATTTGCGTATGTTCTGCACAATGAGAAATACGCTTTCCTCTACAATCGGCGGTTGTGTGTTCTCAAAGATCACCCATTCGGACGGGTCGTTCCACAACTTCTTTTTGCTTTTATAGGATTGCTTGCGGGTCTTGAAGTTTACAGTATGCCCTAAATACTCTATCTTTTCGAGCATACGGGAAACCGTTTCATTCGTCCACTTGTAAGGATTTGCCCCCGGCTTCGGCTTGTTGCCGACTTTCATGCCCTTTGATAACCAATAGAAAGTAGGATTGAGGATTTCGCTTTTTTCTAACCATTTTGCAATTTGTGTCGGTCCCATGCCGGAAACGCACAATGCGAAAATCTGCTGCACAACTGCTGCGGCTTCCTCGTCAATAATCCACTTCTTTTTGTTGTTGGGGTCTTTCATATAGCCATAAGGCGGGATTGTAGTAAGGTGTTCGCCGGATTTTCCTTTCGATTGCCAAGTAGCGCGTATCTTCTTTGAAGTGTCGCGGGCGTACATTTCGTTGAATACGTTGCGGATTGCGGTAAACTCGTTTTCGCCCCGCGTACTGTCAACTCCGTCATTGACCGCGATAAAATGTACGCCAAAATCGGGAAACAGCATATCGGTGTAGAAACCGACTTGCAGATAATCACGCCCGAAACGGGACATATCTTTGACGATAACGCGCTTGATTTTTCCAGCTTTTATATCGGCAAGCATACGTTGAAATCCGGGACGGTTGAAGTTTGTACCGGAATACCCGTCGTCCTCGTCATAATGTCGATAAGCGGTAATTCCATGCTCCCGGCAGTACCGTTCCAAAATCTTCTTTTGGTTGGCAATACTGTTGCTCTCGCCATCTAATTTGTCCTCTTGTGAAAGGCGTTCATATAAAGCCGTTATGCCCTCGTCCTGCGCTTCCTGCTGCTGATCGCGCACATAGAATTGCAAGACATTATTTGAAATGGCTTCGCGGACTTCTTCGCTTAACACTTTGGGGACAGCAATCTGCTGAAAAGAAAAGGTCTTTGTCATTTGCACTCACCACCTTTCGCGGCAAGTGCAGCATATAGCTGTCTGTTCCAATCCAGCGTTGCATGGTCGCCGTTGATTGTTTCCAGAGAAATGCCCGTAGAAACGGCGTAATCTGCAAAAGCAAGCACATCTAAACTGTTACGGGAAATACGGTCAAGGCTCGTAGCAACGATTTTACTAATGCGCCCGTCGCTCATATCCTGCTGCATGAGGGAAAATGCGGGACGGTTAAAGTTCAAACCGTTATAACCGTTATCCACATACAGCGCAAAGGCGGCAATCCCGTTTTGGCTTGCGTGGTAAAGAAGTTTTTGCATTTGATTGTCAAGGTACAAAGTATCTATTTGTTGCGCCGCACGAAAATAGTATGCGGTCAATTTATCCGACTGTTTCATGTTACCTCCTATTCCGACAGCCGGACAAACAGGTTATATGTATTATACCACAAAACCCGTCGTCCGTCTGCAATAGGATTACATTTTCGGCATTATACCGGGCTTTTTCCCCGGTTTAAGTCATTTTGGATTAAGCGGCGTACCTTTGTCGCGGCGTCCTCTTTTACACCGTCTTTAACAACGGCTTTGACAATATAGGTAATATCCCCGATTTTATATTCGCGTACAACCGGGGATTTTGTTGTTTGCTTTGTTTGTTCCATAATGTAAAATCCCCCTTTCGTGGGATAACAAAAAGATTAAAAATGAAAGGCAGAAACGAACGGCTGTCAGCGGCAGCACCGCGGGAGTTTCACCCCTGCTCATTTAAGGCAGCTTTACCCAATGCCTGCGACGCTCTTAACGCTCGGACTATGGCTATAAAGGCGTTTCGTCCCGCCTATATGTCGTCGCCCACAAGCTGCTAAACCTGTTTTGCAGCGTGGTATTTCTCGCTCGGCTTTTCCTGTGTGAAAAGCTGTCCTGGCGTACCCGCTGTTCGGCTCGATATAAGCGGTATGTATTCGTTTGCCTGTTATACTGCGCCGCCGTTATCTTGCGGGCTTTCTTTGACAAGGAACAATAAGGCTTTGTCAGCCTGTAAAAGCATACCGTTTCCGATATGCTTTTACGGAACGACAAATAGCCCATAACGGGAAGCGTGGAAAGGGGACACGCTCCCCGCATGGGCTAAAAGATTATCCTACATGAAAAGCAAGGGTGCGGGTAATAAGGCGCACTTGCAGCCTGTTACGCATTTCCTCGTCCACATAGGAATAGGTATTGCCCGCGTCGTCTTTCAGCGTGCGGGTACAAAGTTTCGCTATGTAACCCTCGTAATGCTTCAAGATCGCGCACATGGCGGTTGTGTCGCCGTTTGCCGCTGCGGAAATGACAGGGAACGGCAACAGATTTTCAGATTTCCTAACGGTATTCATCATCTGCTTTTCCCTCCAAATACTGTTTGATTTTCGCAAGCGCGGATTTCCTGTGCCGGAAAACCGTCGTGCGTACAACATTCAGCAGTTCAGCAATTTCCGCGTCGCTCATGTCCAAGAAGTAGGACAAAAGGATAATGTCGCGTTTCCTTTCGGGCAAAGCGTTAAGGGCTTCGGCAAGCAGTTCATTTTTGACGAGTACATCAAAGCCGGACACTTGAAAACGGAAATAATCGCTTTCGTATTCGTCCGTTGTGAAAAGCTGCGCGAGTTCGCTTTCGCTCAAATCCGAAAAAGGTAACTTCGCGTGCTGCGCGTTTCGCAAGAGTGCGGCGGTGGCTTTTCGCTTCGCCAACCAAAGTTTTCTTTGCTAATGCGTCGTACTGATGTTGTATTCTTTCCTTGTCGGAAGAAGATAGCTCCATAGAGTTCACCTCCTTCCCGCGTGGAGTAGAGGACGGGAGTTAAGGGCTTGTCCTCTCTGCCCCTTTCGCTCCGTACCCGTTCGGGAGATGGCTCTTGAGTGCGTTTTTCAGAAAAAAGTTGAAAAAAGCAAAATGCGCCCGTCCGCAAGACGCGGACGAGCGCAAAGGAAATGTAAGAAGTATTTAGATGTATTGACAGTTCATACTCATAGCCGGAATATCCCGCTTGCGGAGCATAGCTTTTTTTGACCGCAAAGCATTAGGCGGGTTACAGTAAATAAAAATGGACACGGCGATACCTCCCCGATACCGCCGTATCCTTAAAAAAGGGCGACTTTAATACACTACCCGCAATCCATTCTATAATAGGGAACAGCGGCTTTTGCGCAATATTAAATAAAAAGCCGATAACACATAGGTTTTTTTTGACCTAATGCGTTATCGGCTCTGCGTCTATGCGTCTGGCACTTTTAATCATTTTTTTTTTTTTTGAATTTATTATATGTGTTAGCTAACTGTCCACAAGCCGCGTTAATCTCTCTGCCATGAGAAACTCTCATAGTAACTTCAAGTCCTGCTTGCTCTAATTGATGTTTGAATGCAACTATTTCCCCGTTTCTGTGGTGCTTTTTAATTCTTGAATTGCTTGTTGGGTTGTATTGTAACACGTTAATCATAACTTTTTGCCCCGAAACCATTTTGCAAGTTGTCTTACATCTGAGGGCCGGTCATTTATACCCGGTAAAAGCAAATACGCAAAGACAATTTTGCGATTATGCCTTTCAGAATAGGATAAGGCTTGCTTAACAACATCTTCAATAGCATATATGCGCATGTGAGGAATAATACGATTTCTTGCAGATTGTGTTGCTGCGTGTAAAGATATTGTCAACTGAATTTTAAGATGTTCCTCGCGCAATTTTTTTTTTTTAATGATCGACCGGACCAACTGTTGATATGGTAATGCCGTCGGTTGGAAAGTTGAGCCCATATCTATCTCGGAGAATATGGATTGCTTTTATCAAGTTGTCATAATTGAATAAAGGCTCTCCCATACCCATAAAAACGATACGGTTTACTTTTCGACGCAACAATATAATCTGTTGTACGATTTCTGACGATGTTAGATTACGAACAAAGCCATTTCGCCCGGACTCACAAAAAATACAACCAACAGGACAACCGACTTGTGTGCTCACGCAAACAGTTCCACCATCTCGCCGCTTGATAAAAACCGTTTCAATGTATTTGTTGTCTTTCAGTTCGTAAACATACTTTTCAGTATCACTGCTTTTTGCAAATATTTTTTACCAACATTGATAGATTTTTTTTTGCGTGGTAATTGCTTATATAATTCTTCATATAAGGCTTTTTGCTTCATTCTCGCCAATAACTTCCGACATTTCTTTGTAAGTAAATCCGTATGGATCATTCCGTACTTCCGCAGGCGTATATTTAGGTAAACGTTTCATTTTTATATCCTTTCTTCTAAATAATAAAAGTTTGTTTTTCTGTATTTTTGATTACAATCTCTAATTTTTCTACATCAATGATATGCGTCAATTTGCATTTAGGGCAGAAAAAGAGGAAAATCTTTTAATACAGTATTATGAAATACTTGAACTCTCGTCTTTCCGTTACAAATCGGACATTTTATCCAATATTTTTTAAGCATTATATTTCACTCGTCGTCCTTTTTACACAAAAAATGCAGGTCAATCCTCAACATGAGCATTGACCTGCATTTATAATGCACAGAGCAGTACAACAAAAAAACTAAGGCATAGCTTGCACTATGTCTATACTATATCTATACGTCGTTAGTTTTTTTGTATAGCATCCGCAAAATAAGCATTACAAAAAAAAGCCCCTGTTGAAAATGGGAAAATCCTTTTTTTCAAATGCTTATCTAATACGCATGCTATGCAACATAAACGCCGCCTCCTTTTACATAAATTTTATTTTATCAGAAAATCAGTCTACTGTCAATACACAACAGGAAGTATTTAACCTAATGATATGAATTGTGTGGACATATCCAAAAAGAAAGGTGAACTGTAAAATGTAACAGGGTGAATGAAAATGGCAAAAAGACCCGTCCCATTGTACGACTTTAAGGCTTTCGGGGCAGCTATAAAAGCCACGAGAAATGAATACGGCGAGAGCCGCAAAAAAAGGTAAGCGACGAGTTATATATTTCCCCGCGCTACCTTGCGAATATCGAGAACAAGGGACAACAGCCGAGTTTACAGGTATTCTATGACCTTGTAACCCGGTATCATATTTCGGTAGATCAATTTTTTCTTCCCGAACAGCAATGCGGAGAAATCCACCGGGCGGCGGCAGCTTGCCGCGCTGCTGGACGGTATGAGCGATAAAGGCATACGGATTGTAAAACCGCAACAGCAAGGGGGATAACGGAAGTCGAAAAAGCAGAGGATTAACCTCACAATATGAGAAATCGGGAGATTGCAGCGCATGGCGGCTGCAATCTTTTTTTGCGTCCAAAATCAAAGGAACGCGCAACAAATACCGCCTTTCGGTGGGGGTATGGAGTAGATAGCAAGCACAGCAAACGAGTACCCGTTTGCGAAAAATGCTTTTTGGGATAATCCCAAACCCTTATACCGAAAGGCGGCGCGGAAATGGAAAACCGAAAGAGAAATATCCAAATGAAGTTTTACGTTACGGAAGAAGAAAAGCGGCTGATCGACGAGAAGATGAAGCAGCTTCCCATAAAGCAGTATGGGGCATACTTCCGCAAAATGGCGATTGACGGGTATATCCTTGTCATTGACCGAAGCGACACGAAAGCATATATCCGGGAACTGCAAGCGGTGAGCCGGAACATCAACCAAATTGCAAAAACGCGCCAATGCGACGGGGACGGGTTACAGGCAGGATATAGAGGACATTAAAAAGGCGGTGGACGAGATATGGCGGTTACAAAGACGCACCCTATTAAATCAACCTTAAAGGCTGCGATAGACTATATCTTAAATCCCGAAAAGACAGACGGGAAGCTGCTTGCGTCCTCTTTCGGCTGCGGGCTGGAAACCGCCGATATTGAGTTTGCATGGACGCGGGAAGCTGCCGGAGATCGCGGCACACATTTAGGGCGGCACTTGATACAATCCTTTGCGGTGGGAGAAACCACACCGGAAGAAGCGCACAAAATCGGCATGGAACTTGCCGGGGCGGTATTAGGCGGCAAGTATGAGTTTGTTTTGACAACTCACGTCGATAAAGACCATCTGCATAATCACTTGATTTTCAACGCGGTTAGCTTCGTTGACTACAAAAAGTACCATTCCAACAAGCAAAGCTAACAGTATGCAGTCGCTATGATCAATAAAGTGAATATAAACCCAAGGATTCCTCTGACAACCGCATATAAGTCTGTACTGTCATTTTTTTACTGCCAAGCCGATCACAAAAAGGATCAGCCATACCGGCAGTAATAATATCTTCCCAACAAGTTTTAAAATAAACATGTGCACCTCCTATCTTACCAGTCCTGGCATATCATGGTTCACCTCTGCCTGATAATACCCGTTCATCGTTGACGGTGCATTAAACAAAGCTGCTAATAAATATTTCTTGATGTTCTTCACCTTTGTGGTGTTACCACTCATACAGTGTAAGACATACTCGATATGTGAATAGGTCAGCATCAGAAATTTTTTTTTCTTCACCAGTGATGCCGGATACCAGTTGCTGGCAATCAAGATCTTGTCATTTTTTACACATCACAGTCTCTACGATCAGGTTCACGATTTCATCTACCTGTCGCATATCGTCATGATGGGTTACTTCCAGTGATTCATAATCAATGGTCTCTTTGACAAGGTTTTCATAAGCCTGATAATCCTCAGAGCGGTTATCGCTATCAAATCTTTTCTCATCCACAGATATGATAGGATTAGATTTATTATCATTCATTTCAGTATCACTAAGATTAGTATTATTAGGGTTTGAAATGTAAACTTCTTGAAGTTTGTTTTCGGGACTTCTAGAAGTTTGATTTTGGGACTTCATGAAGTTTGAATTGTAAACTTCTGCAGGTTCCTCATTTTCCACAGAAGTTTGTTTTTTAAACTTCTTTAATTCCTCTTCAAATTTTTTCTCATCTGTTTTCTCAGGCATAAAGGTTTTCACGTAGATGACGTTCACCTTTCCAAATCCCTGTCTGCGTTTCTCAATCAGGCCAATCCCTGTTTCGTCATCCAGTTCTCTCATGGATTTGATGGCTTTATTTCTGCCACAGTTCAGTAATTCCATAATATCTTCGATGGAAAAGTAGATATATGCTCTATTTTTGTCGTCAAACCACTGATTCTTGATGGAAAGAGACATTCGATCCAACATCAGTCCATATAAAATTTTAGCATCGCTTGATAAATCTTTAAAGTAACTGTCTGTAAATAATGCTTTTGGTATGCGGTAGAAGCTGAACTGATCAGCTTCAGTACCGTAAAAATAATTAAATGTCATTTTTTTCTCCATAATTTCCTCCTTTCATTTTCTGCTAAGAAGTCCTCTTTTTAAACTTCTTTGACTTTGTTTTCTTAGCTTTTTCTATCCTTAACAGGACTGTTCCTGCATCCATTTTTCTAATAATGATTCAATCACCTGCTCCATATCTTTGGCTGTATAATCATCCGGAAAGTACTTTGTCAGTTTCTTTTCTGAGAAAGTAAGAGACCGGGATACTTTCTTTGCCATCACACAGTTATTGAAAATTGATAACATCTGGATCTGATTGATTGGTCCATCATTCAGCTGATTTCTGAGTGCTGCAATCTGTTTTGGCTTGATAAATCCGGTGTCGCTGATATATTCGTAAATCCATTCCTGTACTTCCTTGTCGATATAGGAGATATCGACAGCAACCGTGAATTGAAGCTTTTTGTTATCTACCAGATCAAGAAGTTCCGGAATTAATTCTGTCAGTCGGATATACCGCTGAACACTTCGTGCACTTTCTCCAACCTGTTCTCCTAATAACTGATCTGTTCTCGACTTCGTGCCACTTTGGCACAAAGTTAAATCTGTCCGACTCCCCTGTCTTTTCATTGCATCAAGTTTCATCTTATAAGCAAAGGCTTTCTCACTGGGCAACAGTTCCTCTCGCTGAATGTTAGCATCCACCATCGCCACAATGGCATCATCATCTGATAATTCTCTTACGATTGCCGGAATAGTTGTGAGTCCTGCAAGCTGTGCTGCATGCATTCTTCTGTGACCGGATACCATTTCATATTCTTCATTTTCATCCATGCGAAGCAGTACCGGAGTCAGCACTCCATTAATCTTTACGCTTTCTACCAAGTCCTGCATCTTTTCATCATCCAGCACCTTGAACGGATGATTTTTAAATGGATGGATCTTACTGATCTCTATCTCCATTGCAGATTCTTCATTTACCACACCAAGCAATTCATCAATACTAGCCAGTTTAATCTTTTCGCCACTTCTATTTTTCATTATTCAAAACCTCCTGTGTCAATTTCATATATGCCTCAGCAACTTTTCCTTTCGGACAGTGCATGTAGATACTTTTTCCCTCTGCACTGGTCTCAGCTGCTTTTTTACGGACATCGGAATCACATTTTCAAATACTTCTATCTGGCTTCCGTATGTTGTATGTACTCTCGATGCAATGTCCCTTGCGTAATTGGTTCTGAAATCTACCATAGTCAACAGAATGCCCTCTATCGCCAGTTTCCGGTTCAGTCTTTTCTTTACTGTAAGAATGGTCTTGATCAGCTGCTGAAGTCCTTTAACAGGCAGATATGCAGCCTGCACAGGTATCAGAACAGAATCAGAAGAGACCAGTGCATTGATCGTCATCATACCAAGACTTGGCATACAGTCAATCGATCAGGATATAATCGTATCGGCATCTTATCGCATCGATATATTCCTTCATGATCATTTCTCTGCTCATAACATTTCCCATCGTTACTTCCAATGCGGAAAGCTCAATATTTGCCGGAAGAAGATCTACATTTTCCTGGTGATGTAAGATCCCATCTTCTAAAGAGATTTCTTCTTCGTTGATGACATCCATCATGATCGTTGCCAGTGTGATGCGAAGATCATCCGGTTCCTCATACCCAAGACTTGCTGTTAAACTTCCCTGTGGATCCGCGTCGATCAGCAACACTTTCTTTCCTTCTCTTGCCAGTCCAATACCTACATTTACGGTTGTGGTGGTCTTGCCGACTCCACCTTTCTGGTTTACTACGGATATAACTTTACACATGATTTCTTCCTCCTTTAACTTTCCCATGATTCTTTTTTCCATAATTTTAGCAGTGCCAGTATTTCCCGTTTCATCATTGCCGGTGTATAAAAATTTGGAAAATACTTGTGTAGCTGCTCATTGGTAAATGCTACTCTGGTGATCTCACCTTTTTTAACTTCACACATGATTTCTTCCATCTTTTCCAGCGATAACTGTTTTTCTTTACTCAGCTGCTTTATCCGCTGAGCCTGTGAGAGTGACGGAATCGCCTGTGCATAATCCATTGCTTTAAGCAGTTCTCTTTGTTCATTTTCTTTCAATGCAGCAATCTCTACTGCCGGACAAAAAGAAATAATCTCATCATCCAGTTTCTGCAACATTTCCGGTATAAGCTTTGTCAGTGATATATAACGCTGCACTTGTTTTGGGCTATCACCACAATCCTCACTGATAATATCTATCGATCGTTTTCTTGGTGTTTTGTGGTCAACTTGGCTCTTTTTTCGACCACTTTTTCTTTTTAGTACGTCATTCTTCAGTTTGTAAGCAAAAGCTTTTTCGCTGTAGCTGATCCGTTCTCTGTGAAGATTAGAATCCACCATACTTAAAATGGATCATCTTCACTTAATACCCGGATAATCACTGGTACTTTACGATATCCCAGTTTCTCCGCAGCATGTTTTCTTCTGTGGCCGGATATGATCTCATAGTAACCATCCGGTACTGGTCTGACGATCAGCGGATTTAAAATGCCATACTTCTCAATGCTTTCCTGCAGAAGAAACATTTCCTTATCATCTTTTACTTGAAATGGATGTTCCTTAAAAGGGCGAAGACGCTCAATCTCAATTTCTATGATTCTTTCTTCTTTTTCTCCTGATTGTCTGTTTGGCTCAGTCATCTTGACTCCTTTCCTCCAGGATTCAGGAACTAAAAAATGCCTGCCTGGAACTTTTATAGATAGTAAAGTTCCAAACAGACATTGCTGTTTGACCATTAGCTGTAGCTAATAGAATTGAATACTGTTTCAGCTAATTTATGTTTGCAGGTTTGGGAGAGATTGTTCCTTTTCCCGCATTTTTTCTGATTTACATCCCCAAATAAGGGGTGACAACAGAGCGGAACCCAAATGTTAGCTGGACTTTCTAAAACCCATGTTTGCAAACCGGTAATTTTGATTAGCTGTCAGCTAACAAAAATCGGATTGCGTTAGCTGGAAATTGATTATTTTGAATGGAATTTTATGTCACGAACGTGATTAGAAAATAACAAAAGCGTTCGTTGTCAGCTAATCCAGCTAACATTTTCGAACGCTTTGAAGCCCGTCCATAAGAGGATTTGAACCTCCGACCCCTCGCTTAGGAGGCGAGTGCTCTATCCAGCTGAGCTATATGGACACATGCCGCAACCCCTTGATTTTACTGGGTTTCTGGGATTTTTCCCTTCGGCCATATATAAGATTATCAACTCTTTTTCGAGTTGTCAATCTACAGATTTTTTCGATTTGGTAACATTAGAACGCTCCCCAATTTGGGGAATGCTTTGTTGTCACCCTTAGCATTTTTCAGAATAGATTCGAACTGAAAGTTGTTTTTCATTTTTTCCCTTTGGGGAATGCCTCGGCTTTCTCTTAGGAGTTCAAGTCACTACAGAAAATCTATGTTTTTCTTGGTCAACATAAGTCAAGCAACAACTTGATTTTACTGACTTTCCTGTAAATCCATGTCAAAATAAGAAAACTGAAAATCATCTAAGTTAAGCACCTCTCGCTGACAAATGAGTGACACTGTCACCCTGAGGGTTCAACCATTCCGTTCCTACGAATTCATATTTATGGCTACCATTCTCACTCAATATGCGGTAATGATAACACTGTTTTCTTATTAGATTATCTATATTATAACGTGTGTGAGGTCGGATGTCGATTGTTTTTTGACCATTATTTACTCCGCATTACACGTACTCTCTTCTATGTTATAAAATCAAGCATCTTCTGCATATACACCATCTCCATAATATAGAAAAGAGGAGTCCCCGCAGGTTCTCCCCCAGTCGCAGGCCTCACAGGTTTCTGCAACGCGATCACTGTATTTGCAGTTTATTCCGCAATGGGAATGGGTTTTCGGTCTCCATCCCGACCACTGGAACAGGTTTAAGGTCTCTGTTCCGACCTTATATACATCTTTTATATTTTAATTATGCAAGATAACTTTAGAATCTGCAACAAGTTGTTGCTAAATTAACTGCTTATTTATGAACTCAATTCCGTTACCAGTGAAGAATATCTTTTTGTCCGGTTCTTTATATCCTCCTCACTGACACCATAATAACAATATAAATCTCTGGCTATTTTCTTAAACCTTTTTATGACCGACTTATTTCCAGAGTAAGATATTCCAAATATATTCCAGGTATAATCTACCTCTATTTCCATTAAATCCTCACCAATTTTTTATTTCATATAAATGAAAATCCATGGGAATTACATTATCAGGCATTTGGTCAATCAATTTATTTCTAATTTCCATTTCATTCAAAAAATTTTTAACAGATTCTTCATTATGAAAATCTGGTTTTGGAATATCCTTTCCTTTTACCAAAAAGTTCTGGTTTATGCTGCATAATCAAACTAGCTTTTTAGATTTTTCTGTCGTTCTATCCAATTTGTTGCGGCAGGATTGATTTCCACTAAATCATAATGATCCTTTGCGTATTGCACCACTTCCGCAAGGGTATGCGGGTTGGCCCGCTATTCTCTTTTTATCTATCCTTTTTCGTCTGGATTGATAGATAGCATTTCGATTCTAATCTTTAGAGATTGCTTTTGAGCTTCTCCAAATATAAAAACACTTGTGGGACCATCTTCACCATTTATTATGGAAACTTGATTGATACTTTTATTTTTCATAAGTGCCCTCTACTCACAAATCCCGATTATATCGGTGATTCACAATCTTTTAGCCAAAATCGCAGTTCCATAACCGTCACAGCAATTTTATACTTTACTTCGATTTCAATCTTTTCTGGTGGATTGGCTAAAAGCCTGTCAATATCATTTTCCTCAACACCAGCCATTTTTGCTATGCGCCGTAACCGTAAGCACATGACCTCCATTAACACGAATACTTTGTCCTTCTGCAATATTAACAGAATTATTCTGTCTGCTAAGTGAAGCACCCTTCGCCAATTTTATTGGTGTTTTTAACGCTTGTGCCAGATCCTCTACCGGATTTAGTAAGTGCTGCGACATCGCCCCATTATATGCTTCCTTATCTTTAATAACTGTATTTTTATAATTAGATGTAAGTGCTCTTGTATTGGGATTAATATAACTTGATATTGATAGCATCATCACAACCTCCAATTATTTTCATTCCTCTGTCATTCGGAATCTATTCACTCTCCATAACGGTCCAAGTGATCTATTACTTTTATGACCATCTATACCAAGTTCCGCCATTCAAAAGCTGTGACATACTTTCTTCGTATCTTTTCACTGCTTTCTGCTGAATGGAACTAGGCACCACATAATCGTTACCAACTTCACTTATTTTCCCATTTACCAGTTCGCAATGTGTCCCGTTTATCACAAATTCTCTGCTTGTATCCACTCCCTGGGACGCAAGAAAGTCTAAAATATAATCGGTGTATGGATCTGTCATACTGGAAAAATACTGCTGGTCCGCAAAATGTATCAGGGTATTTAATCCCCCGATTATCATATTACATCTTTCATCATCTGCTTTGCTTCCGTTTCCATAGCCCTCGCCCCAGACAAAATCTTCCTGTACCGTCATGCTGTATCCATTTCCAAGATTAAATCTGCTTCCAACCCCAATCGTGATACTGTTTGTACTGGGATCATATGGTTTGTACCCTCTGGTTTTAAATGGCTGCTGTACGGTTCCAAAGGTTTGAATCTCGGATGGGAGATATGACATACCCGTAATGGCTGTAAACGCTTTCTGCCCATTCACATAAAAGGAAGTATGGGTTGCACTGTCTATATCCGCTGTAATCTCGACTTTCTCATCATTGGCAAAAGGATTCTGTCCGGTCATTCCGGTTCCATATGCAAACAGCATTCTTGTAAACTGATATCTTGTATGCTCATCAAAATGATTCAGTGTCTCTGTATCTTCTCCCTTTACATCTCCATTGCAAAAATCAACAAATTTATTTTTGTCTATTTTATGTTCTAGCATAAGTCATTATTTTAATTGCACACCTTACGGTTTCATATCAAAGTTCCTATGCCAGCACATCAAATGTCGAAACTCCATTTTCCATCACTCCTATAGAAGTTGAAGTACCTAGCAATTCCACCATTTTTCCTGTCAGGTCAGCTACATCTTTTCCATCAATTTTCAGATTATATTGCCGTTCTTCCTGCTCCTGTTTTTCGGCACGCTGTTTTTCCAGTCTTTCCTCTGTCTCTTTCTTTTCTGCTTTCCTTTTCACGAGTCTTTCTTCAAGTTCTTTCCTTGCTTTTTCTGTTCCCGGATCAACTTCATCTTGAGTACACATTACAGAACTCATACTATCATATCCATCTATAGTAATACTATAACTCAGTATCTTTGCTCCTCTTGCTGCCACATAAGCTCTTGACTGTTCTATTGTTTTTGGTATTAGCGATAAATTGTACTCCAACCATTGTTTTGTCTTTCATCTCCCATAGCCTTTGACAAAAGAGAACTGTTTATATTTACGGAATAATCCCTGCTTCGTAAACAATCGTATTTTTGTGTTAAATAGTTCTTATATTCATGGGCATTCTTATATGTCCTGCCCGTTTTGTTTCCAGCATTTTGTGTATTGCCATAACTATTCGTATATGACGCATATGTTCCTATTCCTGTAACTGCCATATTAACATATCTCCTTTCATTATTCGGAGTCTTTCCAACTATGCCACCTGTTGGATTTCTCTCAGAATCAATATAATATTGATCACACGCTAGCTTCAAATATACTTTGACTAATACCTTTCATCCACATATTCTGCGTTGCTCCATATCCTCTTTCCTGCCCTATATCATACAATCCACTGCTGTCAAATCCTATTTTCAATACTAAATCATTTTCTTTTTTCCAGCCATTCTTAGCATATTCCAACCATCTATTAGAATAAAGTTCATACCCTGCGCCATTTTTAGCCTTTGCCTTAAACAAGGCAAGTAAATCTGTGCCATCCTCTGCAATAAAAGTACCATTTCTATATGTCGCATTGCGTGCATCATACCCTGTTGTCTCATACACTTCATGCCATAAAGAATATTGGTTCGCCTTTGTCCTATTTGCTTGCGAATTAACAATTTCATTGTCTGCATCATGCATACAAATCCACGCATGTGTCCATATATTTTTCGCATTATCCCCTTCATTCAGTAATTTTTCTATCTGCGATAATATGTCTCTATCTGCATTTCCTGACACAGTTAATTGATATGTATATGGATCAATAGAAAATACCAAATCTGCCTGTTTTGATATTGATATCCCATTCTTTGAAAGTAGATTTGAAATTTGCTGATTTACAACACTTCTGGCATACTGCTTTTCCCTGTCAGTATTGCGTACATAACCAACACTTCTTGAACCTCCTGTATATACATCCTTGTAATTTCTTAATGCATAATCATACCGGGCAAATCCAGCCGAATATTTTCCTCCTGTTTGTAACATTCTTTTCTCATTGCGGTAAGCTATGGAACGCTGATCTTCTGTCATATATGAGCAAAAATTAGGTGAGGTCACATCACAATATTTTGATTCGATATATGTCATCGGATCAGAATGAGACAAATTTTCTTTGTACACTTTATCATAATGCTCCTGCAAAACTTTTTGTACGAAACGATCTTCCTCGGTAAGTCCATCATATTGATAACCTACAGTTGTACCAGTGTTGGAATTATTGGGCAGGTTGTTTAAATCCCTGCCAGCTGGAATGTTATTATAATAGTCAGAATTATTTACAGTAACCATACTATACCACCTACCTTATAATCTGTATCATGTGAATCATACTGAAACCCTATCGATAAACTTTTTTCATTTTATTTTCCACATTTTTTCTTCATTATCCGGAGTTCTTCCGACTGTGTCACCTGTTGGCTTTCTCTCAGCCTCAATATGATATGTAATCCAAGTTCTCTTTTTTTTTTCCTATGTTCAAATGACTAAGCACTATTTATACTTACTATTTGCATTTGGCAAATTAAGATAAGCATCCATACTTTTCGTCCAAAGCAACGATAAGTCAAACCTTCCCAATTTGTTTAAATCTTCTATGCTTTTTTTGAACATTGAGATAAAATCTCTTCTGTCGTTAAGTCCCATATTACCAGCTTCAAGCGGCAAAGACGTGAAACCTCCCTGCTTCTCCACTTTGTAATGTGCCTCCAATGCACGCATTTCAACTACTGTAGCACTTGATGGATCAACATCATTGATATAAATTCTTTGCTCAAACTCTTTTCCGTTTTCATCCACACCTTTCGCTAACACCACAGGATTTTCATCCGTCGAATCATCCGCATATTTAAGACAATAAGAAAGACCGGTACCATTACCTCCTGTCCACAACATATTATCTGTTGTGAATATCTGATATACCTTTGGTGTTTCAACCGTACAAAATGTCTTTTCCCCAGATGCAGGAGTTTTCATTTGATTACCTTTTTGTTGACCGTACAATGAAGATACGGTATTCAGACCAGAACCAATATACATATTTCTGTTCCTCCAATCAGATCAAAATTTTTTCTATATGACTAAACATTTTTCATGGTTAACAATTTGCTCAATTCCTCTATTTCCTTTATAGGATAAAATAACTTGCTCTCCCAGTCCCATCTCATCAAACAACCATATTACGCACATAAAGTCCAACATTGCATAAATGAAATATATACCGCATAAAAACATCCTATATTTTTATATCTACTGACTTCTTGCCACTCTCCACCGACTCTCTTGTAATACCATCCAATGCACCAGCCGGTATTGGTTTACCCGCTTTCCATGTAGGATCAGCGGCTTTTGCTGCTTCTGCAAATGCCTGTCTGTATTGATGTTCATATTGTTCCATTGTCCAGCCTGCTGATAAGCGGTCATCCTTATCCATTTTTCTGTATAAATTGTTATATACACTCTCCCTTTTGGTAGTATCACCATTTAAAGTACCGTTTTCATTTAAGAATTCTTTCTTTGCCAGTTCAAACATTTCTTCCCGGCTGCTCTCTGGAATAGAAATGATATGTTTATAACTGTTTCTGTTCTCATCCGTTACAGCAAGTCCTGTTAATCCGGTATTCGGATCAATCCAGTCTCCATTTTTGTCATACTGGCTCATCAGGTTCTTAATTGCCTGAACATTTGTAAACATTGCACCGTTTCCATTTTTCATCATCTCACTCAGTGCTGCTTTATACTTTTTACTGTTTGTGTCGATCCCTGCTGCTTTTAATTGTTTCTGTACAGAACTGCTGTTCATTTGGGACAACTGAATATTGTTGACTAAATTTGTTTTTGATGTTCCAAATGTCGTTTGAAATAAAAAACCGTAGTCCGTAATTCTTGACATAATCGAAGCCTCCCATCATTAAATTTTTTATATCTATCATCCGCTTTATTTTTCTTTTTCTATCGACAACCCACTTCTAATATTTTACCTTTTCTGCACCAAGTACGATTTTTTTGCACGAAGTAAGACTTTTTACCAAAAAAGAGCACGAATGCTCTTTTTATGAATTGAGGAATAACTCAGCAATAAATTTATTTCCATCACTTTTCAATATTAAATTTCCATCATATTTTTTTACACTGCTCTGAACATTCAGCAGTCCTATTCCACCGCCTTTTCCTTTCGCTGATACCGGAAAACCATTTTTCCACTTTACCTCTCCGCAGTTATTTTCGATGCTGGCAGCTATCATTTTATGGTATGAGCCAATCTTAATCGAAATATATTTCTCTCCTTCCAGCTTCTCTGCTGCCTCAATCGCATTATCTAATAAATTTCCAAAAATAGTTGTAATGTCGATTGGTGCAAGGAAATTCAGATTCACATTATCCACCTTTATGGTTACTGAAATACCTTTTTCCCTCATAACGGATTCTTTATCGGTAAGAAGAATGTTCAAGATCGGATTTTCTGTGTATTGAACCGGAATGAGTGGCTTTAACAGTTCTCTGATTTCCGCTGCATATTCTCCTGCCGTATTCCCCTGCTCTGCACCATATAATCCTTCGATTGCTTTAATATGCTTATTTACATCATGTAATATGTGGACGGTTTGATCATATTTTTTTGTCTGCGTCAAATAGTATTCGTATTGTACCTTTGCCTGTTGCTCTAAAGCGATGAGCTGCTTTTCATAATAGTTCTTTTCATCTGCCATTTTAACAAAATATAAAAGGTATAGATCTGCCAGAACAATACACCCCATATTGACTGCACATAAATAATTTTCTTCTCCATTTTTAAAATTCTCTACAATTACACCCATGTTAATCAGATTGTATAGGAGTATAATTCCATACATGATGTACCTTGTCTTTGCATAAGGAATATCGCTCTTTTTCACAAACCTGTTTATGAATGTATAATACAAAAAAATAAGTATTACTTTTGAAAATGTTACCTCAAGGCAGTAAAGCATCGTTTCATTCACATTTTTTATATCTGCTGCCTGCAAAATACATTGTAAAGAATCACTCCTAATGATTCACACACAGACATGCAAAATACCAATGCCTCACATTCAATGATACGTCTTAACGGTTTATCCATATCCTCATAATACAGAGCATATGCTATTATCCCCGTCAACACGCCCCAGACCACCAAATTTAATATGGAATGATTGAGCATATTGATACAGGTTGTAAAAATCACTGTGACAGTCTCGATCACAATATATACATATCTACTTTGACTACTCTTTTTATACTTTCCATTCATAAACTGGAACAGTATGGTACTTATGATAAAACAGGAAAGAGCATTACATAATATCAGTAAAATCGTATTCATCGTTTCTCCTATGAATTTTTCTGCAAAAATTTATTTACTTCTTCTCTAAAATCGCTGCTTCTCTTTTGCGCAATCTGGAGTTCTTTTCCATTATCCATATAAATAATAAAACCCTTTATTTTTTCAATATGCCTTAAATTAACCAGATTTCCTCTGCAATTCACAACAAAATCATAGGGCTGCAGTTCCTCAACCAGTTTTTCAAAAATGCAGTCATACTCATATGTGATATCAGACAACGCTATCAGTACTTTTCTTGATCTTTTTATGTATTCAAAATATAAAATGTCCCTGAGTTTCAATTTAATCGACAGATACTCTTTCCCATTGCTGTCCGTCACTTTATAAAAATCCTTTTCTGCTCCGGTATCCGGCAGTTGATCCAGCAGTTCCAACATCTGCGTTTCCAATTTATCATATTCCAATGGCTTACATAGAAATGAAAATGCATGAACTTCGTTAATGACCTGCATACAATATTCTTCATAACTCGTAATATACACTAATTTCACATCTGGAAATTTTTCCTTCAATTTTCTCCCCAGTTTAATACCATTCAGTTCTTCCATCGAAATATCTAAAATTCCGATATCAATGTTGCTGATATTTTCAAGCATTTGATTTGCAGACGCAAATTGCTCAATATGATAAGCAATCTTTTGACTTGTAAAAATCTTATGCAGCATAGTCACTGCACACTCAAGATCTGCTATATCGTCATCACAAACAGCAATTTCCAGCATATTACTCACCTTCTTCCTATCTTCCTACTATATCGGTAATTTTTATTTTTCCATTAAATAAATATAAAGTACTCTGCATATTATCTAAATAGGCTCTAAATAAATATCATATATATAGAAAATGTGCCATCATCTTGACGGCACATTTCCTATATTTTCCCCCCCAAATTATATTGCTACAGTATAGAATACCATTGTCTGTCCATACTATCAGCTTCATACTGATATGTAATCAACTGATTCATGTCTTTTAAACCCGCCATTTCTATTAGGTTCTATCATTATATTATAGTTTTCATATTTTTATAGTATCCTGCATTATCCATAACACTATTATTGCCAGATGTACCCACAGTACTTACCTCAGAGTCCGAAATATTATACCCTGCCTTAAATGCAAGAATATCCTCCAATCCATATTGATTTTTATAATCCGTCAGCATATAGATATTATCTCGTATTTCCTCATATTTCGCATTGGCTTCCTGGGAGTTCATTATTTTACACATTTTCTCTGGAAGTCCGGTAATCTTCCCATTGTCATCTACGTTTATATCGTCAAATGAATACTGTCCATTTGTTGCTTTCTGAATGAACTGTTCCACTTCATAGTAAGCATTTACTAATCTATATTGTGTGTTAGAAATATCTGCTGTCTGAATATATTTTTCCCACATATCATCAGCAAAATTTTCCGATATCATATTTTTTATCTGTTCTTTGTTTTCTTCTGTAATGTCCCCGTTAATCGTAATAGTTCCAGATACATCTATTTCAATTTTCCATGATGTATCTGGCAGTTCAATTCCTTTTTCATTTGCTATTCTTTCTATTTCTGCATAAAAATCGTTTTTTATATAATTCGACTTCTCTGCTCTCTCATAATCAGATAAATTGGCAAATATTTTCACATATGCCATTTCCGACACACTTAACTGCTCCCCCTTTTTCATCTTATTTAATAATTCTTCTACACTATCCGTTCCCGAATATTTTTCATCTTCCGGCAACGCTTCAAATTGCATCTGATGTAATTTGTCAATTTCGCTTTGATATGTTTTTTCATATTTCTGCTTTATTGCATTTTTTTCTTCTGAATTATCTGCATTTGCTATTTCTTGTGAGTGCTGCACATTACTACTTGAAGTATCCCTGTTTTTCGTTTCCGTAATTTTTATTCTATAGGAACCTTCCCCGGAATCCGATGTCATATTGGAATTTTCTACTCTGATCACATAATCTGATGTAACGCAGTCCCAATTAGGTACCGTAAGCTGTTTATTACCATGTCCATCATCTGTCGCTATTCCAATCTGATTGCCATATAAATCGTACAATACTAAATTATATGCCTGACTATTCTTGCTTTCCAATGAAATCGTTATCTCTGAAGATATACCCATTTTAGAGTAAAAACTTTTTTGCGGATAAGAAAAAGAATAGTAATCTACATCATATTTTGAATCGATTGTTCCCTCTAAATAACTTTCATTATTATGCAACAATGTTCCTATATCATATGTACTGTAATAGCGATCTACCTGATCATCGTATTTCGTATGCTGATGATAACTATCATTCTTATTTGTTTTGGCATTTTCTATTAACACCGTTTGCTCATTTAATTCTTTCATCGGCGATTTAAAACTTTTTGCTGCATTTCCTGTCTCATATATTTTACTATCTACTATTCCGCCACCTATATAATGTACATAGTGTCCCATCTTATCGTCACCTCTTGGAATCCACGGATTGTATAAAAATACCATCCGTAATTTATTTATCTTTCTAAATATTTAGCCCACTATTATTCCGAAAGGAACTAAATAATCCAATGTCATCTGTGTCATTGTAGTGCAACTAGCATTTACATACGAAATACCACTTACCCAATGTACTGTAACAGATGTTGCATAGTTTCCATCAATTGATCCTGATGGTGGATTATTGTCAACCAAGTCACTCCACCAACCACCTGTTTGTGCTAGTTTTTTTGAATAACTAGCAGTTGCTGGCGTATAATAATAGTCAATGCTTGATGCGTATGTATTATTAGCAAATGCTTTTGATTTATCCGAAAATTTCACACCTGTCAATGCATACTCATCTTCACTTCCACTAGGACAATTAATGGTCAATGTTTGCGTACTTGCTGATTGGCTAGATGAGCTTCGATTCCACTTTATTGTTGTATAATGTGTAAGATCCGAAAAGGTTGTTGTTTGTGCTATTGGCAATGGTTGTCCAGCATAATATCCATAATGATAACCGGTAGTTGCTGTTGCATCTTTTACCTTAAAAACAATATAATAATTTCCATCAATAAGACCTAAACTAATTACCTTATTCGACGTTCCTGCAATCGTTTTAGTTGTTGAATAATATCTGTCAAAATAACTGGTAACTCCCGCCTCATCCGATGAACGATATATTAAATTTATATCATTGTCAAAAATAAATACATTAACATTAGATTCTAACATAAATGTAATATTATTACAGTCCTCATCCGAAACAACACATTGATAATAATGTCCCTGATTTTCATCATATGCAGAATCATTCAGATACCCCTCTCTTAATGCCGAATTATAGTTGCTCTGACCTTTTGGATTCAGTAAGAAACCAGACATTACAAACCCTTCTGATGTTTGCATATGTACTAAAAATTTCTGTATTCGATGTCCATTTCTGATCAGAGAAATTATATTCCATCGTGCTTGCACTCCACATATATTTATTTGACACCCTTCTTGTATCTGCATATGCACTTGCTCCATCATTTGTTGCATCCGTAAAGTCACAAGTCACTTCTTCGGTTGCAATTTTCGATTGTAATAATGTTAAATCCGTGTCGTTATCTTCTGTATTGAAATGTACTTTATTGCCATTATCAATACTTGCCGCATTCGCTACTGAGACATTTCCTAACAGCAAACATGCTGCCAATAATATTGTTGCTATTTTTCTCTTTTTCATGAATAATTCCTTTCTGTTCATAGTTCTTTATTTTATAGTTTTTTGATTTATATAGATTCATTATTAAAACGCTTTCCCTCCCTCTATTGTTTATTTTTTAATTTAAAAATTTCGAATCATATATTTTATCTAAAAAACTATATTACTATACTTGACACACTTCCCTATATTTTTTCAAAAATATTATATTTCTAAAGTACAGAATACCATTGTCTATTTATACTACCAGCTTCATACTGATATGTAATCAACTGATTCATGTCTTTTAAACCACTCTTTCCATATAAAATGCTTAAAGTCATATCTGACACATTATTCCAGCCTTTTGTTGACATAGTTGAAACCAGGTCATGTATCCAATTTTTCATTTGCTGCTTAAACTCTTTCGGAACTTTTCCAGAATCTTCAACAGCCTTATCCACTAAGTCTAATATATTCTCTCCCGACTCCGTATAATATGTCCCATTTTTTTCCTCAAGTTTATCTAATTCATATCCCGTATAGCTATATACCTGATGATATGCTTCGTATTTCATTTTTGATTCTTTTGTTATCTGAGTACTTTCACAGCCATCTTGTGTTGAACAATAATAGATATGCTTATAGAGGTTTTTTCCGTTATCCCCTACATTTAAAGCATCCTGCATCAATAGCTTTGTTTCTTCATCCACACCATCTACCGTTATTTCATAACTGTATGGATCGACAGTAAAAGTACAATCTTTCGTAATAGAAGATGTATCTACACCAGCCTGCTTTAATATTTGAAATCTGCGAATTTACCAATGCTCTTTCAAATTGGATTTTATCCGAATCTACACTGTCGCCGTCCACTTCAATTCCCCTGAACAAAGAATCCTGATAATTTACACCATTTATTTTTCCAGTCCGACACATCTGCATTTCATAATTATATGCAATCCTTCGTTCTGTATCGGTCAGATTCGTCTCATAATACTCTGAACTCTTATCAAAATACTTGGAATGAATATAATTTTCAGGATTGGAATGTGTTTTTGCTTCTGCGGCAAGCTTAGAATACTTTTCCGTTAATGCTGCCCTAAATGCTTTACCTGTACTCATATATTCACCTGTTTTCGCATTAATCTGTGTCCCTGCATTATCAATGAGCTCTTGATTTGTTTTTTTTGCTGAAGCTATATAGGATTTAAGTCAATGCTGCTGTCAATACTTGTATTATGTGTTCTCCCACTTATACTTTTTGCCATTTTCCTCTCCCGATGCACTTATCGTTAAGGTATCTCTTGTACCGCTACAACCAGTGTTTTGACTGCTTGCCGCTTTTTGCTGTTGACCAAACAAGACATTAAGCAATGACTGATTAGCGTTAATTCGGCTGTTAAAAAATATATTCATAATATCACAAACCTCCTTATATATATCGGATTATCCTAATCTTTCACTATCTCATAATCACCGAATCTGTCATTGATTCCTGTTTCATACGAATACCATCGTGTAAATACAGACATATTACTCAGGAAATTTTTGACTTTAGAATTGTCTTTAGTATCCGAATAATAATCTTCCATTAAATCCCATACATTACGGATTTCGCCTTCCGACCTGATTTCTGAAATCCGAATTCCATATACTGTTAAAATCAAAACCACCGTCTAACGTAAGGCTGGAATTTGCTTCGATTTCATCACAGTCAATCCCGCCCAATTCCCATTTTTCCGTCATTTTCCAGGCAGATTCTCTCAATGCCGCATTGGTGTCATTGCATTGATAGTAATAATCTGAATTATAATAAGTCCAATCACTGTGATCATCAGAATAGTATTTTTCCTTAAACAATGCCAGTAAATCTGTACCATCCTCTGCAATAAAAGTACCATTCTTTGAAAACAGATTTGATATCTGCTGATTTACAACACTCCTATTTATAAACCATTATTTTAATCGCACGCTCTTTACGCTTTCATATCAAAATTGTCTTGTGACATTATATTTTCATTCATACCACCAGTTCTTTGTTCACTGTTTAATGCTTTTCTTGCATCACAAAAAGCCTCATAATACGTCGATTTTAACGCCGAATGTACCTGTGACTCTGCTTTTGTTTCCTTTTCTTGCCAGCCTACTCCCTCTGTATATGTCAGAACTTCTTCACCACATTCGTTATATACATGAGCTGCTGATCCTGTTCCCTCTCCCTGAAACTCTGCCTCATATGGTATCCCGAACAAAATACAGAGCCATTTTTTATCAGCTTTTTCAACTTCTTTCATTGCGGACATATTGCCGGAATTCATTGATTGATTAAATTTTCCAATTAAGGCTGCCCTGTTCGGTGCCACTTTGCTTACTTCCATCTTACGCAAATTCATAAACGCATTTCCCATATATACGTTGTCCTGTGCATCTTTTTTTGCCAGTTCAACAATTTTCTCTTTTAAAGAATCCGTTAATTTCCATTTGTTTTTTTCAGAAGATTTAGAAACTTTTTTATCCGAAGTGCCCCATAATTTTGCTGTGCTATAATTATTTGATACCTCCATTTTATGGTAACTCCTTTCTTCATTATTTGAAGTTCTTCCAACTATGCTACCTGTTGGATTTCTCTCAGCATCAATATGATATGTAACTTTATTTGCAAACCACCATACTGATATCATCTTGAATTTTGACACTCAGCAATAACCATTGCATATTTCCATCATAATCCTAAAGTGCATACATATGTTGTAATTTACTCAACATATTATTGACTCTACCTTCAACAGCTTCTGGCTGATTCCTTAATTCATACCTGCTTCCATAGTAATCATTTAAACGGTCTTTCATTTCATTACAAAATAATTTTTGATCTGTTTTACCATTTAAAAACTGATTGCAGATACCACTTATCTCTTTCTTCTCATTTGCATAAAAAGCTGTCTCATCTGAGATTATTTCTGACTTGTACTTATAAGATTCTGTTTTACTTCCAATTCCAACAACCATGTAATCTGGTGTCATTCTCTCCATGATGGAATTACGTGCTGAATCATTAAAATGAACATATTCGTCAATCATGTCTGAAAAACCTGCTTGTAATTGCTCTGGAACATACATTTCATTTACTTTTCTTAGCCCCGCTTCACTTGCACTTAACAAAAATACAGATTCATAAGAAGTTCCTCTATATCCCTCCTGAGCATTCAAAGAATCTACATCTGCTGTCATTGCATTAATCTTCTCTTTTAAATCTTTCATTTCATCTTCTGTCAAATATTCAGAAGCATTTTCGTCCAGCCATTTTTCAAAAACCTCTGACTGATTTTCCGAACAGCCTTCAAACGCACTTTGTTCTCCAGAAATGGAAGTTGCTTTCAAATCTAATTTGAATAAATTTTCACATTTGTATTCTGCTGGTATTTCTTTTATCTCTCCATTGATTGACGAAAAATGCATTGCCTGAAAATCTGAGACTTTATCACGAGCAGTCTCAACTAACTTTCTTGCTGAATCACTGATTTTCACATCATCCTCCGAAATAATATTCTGAGGAACAGTTGTTTTCTTCTCAACCTTATTTTTTATCATTTCTGGATTATTAATATACCTATTTCCTTGAACTTTCATGGTAACCTCCTTAAGTTAGTCCACACTTTCTATACTTCTTTATCTATCTTGCTCGATGTCAAAGAACCTGCATCTATTTTCAGGTAATCTACATCACTGTCATTGCTCAATGAACCAATTTGATATTTTCCTTTTACCGAACCCTCTTATGCCTTAATATCAAAACTTGATCTATCAGGTGCAGAAATACTCACAGATTCTGCTACAAGGCTCTGTGTCATACTTTTTACATCATTACCAGTTACGGATAAGGTATAATCACCCGTTTCTTTTCCTTCTGCCGATTTTTCTGCACGTTTCTTTGCAGCTTTTTCTTCCTCTGCTTTTTTAGCAGCTCTTTTTTCTTTTATCTTTTCCTCTTTTTCTCTGATCTCTTTTGCCTTTCGTTCAGCATTCTCTTTCGCTATTTTCCCATCTGGATCATTTGTACCAGATATTGCCACCGAAATATTTCCGTTTTCATCAACCTTATAACTCAGATTTGTCAAAGTGCCCAAACATCCATTCACCGCACTTTTTGCACAATCTGGAATGGCTGCTAAGTTTTCCTCCAGATACTTTGCTTCCGGATCATTCATACACTTCTGTAAAAATGCACTTGAAACGGATACTGTTGTCGGAACCCCTTGCATTGAAGTCGTTCTCGTATTCATATAATGGTATTTTCCTTGCAAGTATTTTGAATAATCATTTACATTGCTATACCCCGTCTTAATCTGCTCTGTTTTTGTCACACCGGGACGTGATGTTTTTAATTCAACTGTACTTGTTGTCACGTTGCCGTCTTTTGTATTTGTACTATCCTTTTCACTATCTGTTTTTTTTACAGTATTCTTATAATTTGAAGCATAATACGATGTGTAACTGCTGTTATTGATACCCGTAATTGCCATAATCCTACCTCCCTGTTATTGAAACTTAAAATAATTTCTATTATATTGAACGACTTGGATATTTAATTTCTCTCAGCCTCAATATGATATGTAATTACTATTTTTATTTGTAAATCATAGTACTAACATCATCAAATCTTAATGCTCATCAATAACTGCTCTCTATTAGGCTGAATCATTGTATATTTCTCCTTAAATGAGGTAATTGCACCATACATTTTCTCAGTTAAATTTTCTGGGATTTCGTCCTTTCCCCTGGTTTTTTGCTCCTCAATGTAAGCTGATGCCAAAGTTGACCTTGTGGTAATTTTTGAAATTTTATTCATTTCTTCACCAATAATTCCACGGGCATGCTGATTGGTTGTCTCCATTGTCACAAAGTCATCCACTGTTTTTTTATATGCAGCATCTAAATTGCTTAACTCTTCATCCTTTGTAAGCTTACGAGGTCCATTTTCATCAGCTACATATATTTCTCTGGTTCCATTTTCATAGCCCTTCACAATTTCATCATATAATTCTGCGTATGCTTTAACATAATTATTTGCCTTGTCAGTAATATTTAAGGCACTTTTTCCTGTATCAACATTTTGATTCTGCTGTGCTGCCTTCTTTTGAATTTCATAACTATAATCAATATCACTGATTTTTTTACTCGCTAACAGTTCCTTTCTTTGAACCACATCATCATATTTTTCCTGTCCACTCTGCTGTATACGATTACGATAATACTCCAATCCCTCATTAGAAATCGAAAGCTTCACTGATTGCCCCACTGTATGTTTTTCGTTTGTCTGACTATTTCCTTTCTGTACTTTATCAGTATTTTTTTCCATTATTGAATTCGTATTATTCATGTAATTAAATATTTTCATATTGTCACCTCTTTCAATTATTCAAATATCCCTGATCCAGTTCTTCTTTCGACCAGACTCTTTCATACGTTCCACCAATTTCGTCAAAAACCTTTTGCCATGTAGAAAATTTATGGATTTCCTCCATGCTATCCTTGTTATTCTGAAGCCATTCATACAGCTTTTCATACATAGAACCAGAAAACCGGACACTCCAATTGTTTTTATAATTTTCATTGTCACTGTATGACATTCCATCAGCTCCTATGGATATAATTCCCTGATCTGTCCGTTTTGCCATTCCTCTAATCTCTAAATCAGCCCAGATAAAACCTTCTTCCCGACTCTCAATTAAATTAGGGTATTTGTCAAAATACATCTCCGCTAATTCTTCATACCTCTTCCGATCCGCTTCATTTTGCAGAAGAACCTTGCCACCTCTGCCTTCTTCACCGTCTTTTACTAAATACTGGATGCCGGTACCTGAATGTGTATTTAATGTAAATCCCTGCAAAGTCTCCACATCCAGCGAATCTTTATCCATTACATTCTGCAATGCATCTTTTAATTCATCATCTAATACCAGGGCATCGTAACTCATCGTTCCATGCTCAGAAATCAAAAACTGCTTTCCTGTTGTTTCATCCTGTCTTATTTTTATATCAGAATAGGAAAATGCCCCCAAACGCTCCCCGTCTTTATTGTATATATCAAAACATTCAGCTTCATTATCGGGTACGATTCTATAATTTTCGGATTCGTACTCTGAATATTCCTGTTTCAAAGTATTTATCGTTTTTCCTGACAGTGCCAGATAAGAATCCATCACTGTACTTTTCTTAGCACGATTGATATCCGCTCTACTGCTAATATCCTCCTTATCCACCGTCTGAGCCAAAGTGTCAGCCCACTTATTCTGGTTCCGATTTGGTTTTAGGTTGTTATAACCTGTTGAATAACGGCTCTCCGCTCCTATACTTCCAATCATTTTTTAAATTCCTCCCGGCATTTTATTCTCTTATTTTAGATGCCAGTACGGTATAAAATTCTTTTTCCTGCTGCAGATATGCTGCCCTTTCCTCTGTAACTGCTGCCAACGGATTTTCTATTCTCTCCAATACTTTGTCGATAGCTGCTAAACAACTTTCTTTCGTTTCTCCAAAAATATTGTCATTACCACCTGTCAGAAAATCCTGCTCCACAGATAGCTGCGTTAATGTACTGGATAAATCAGTCTGAAATGGATTAACCCCCGTTTCTTCTAAAGTTTCCTGCCACGCTGCCTTGACACTCTGCGGCACTGTCTGAAGGTAATAACCACTCATATAAGCAATCTGCTTTTTGGTTTTTTCGTCTGCAAACTGATAGGTTCTGTTATTCACTTTTTTTGTACTTTTTCCTTTCGATGGAATATAAGACCAGTTTGGTTCTCCATTACTACCAGAAGTAATTAGCTGTTCCCTTCCAACTGTTCCTATATTTGAAAAAGAGATTCCCATTAATCACACTCTAGCTTCAAACATACTTTGGCTAACACCTTTCATCCACATATTCTGTGCTGCTCCATATCCTTTTTCCTGCCCTATATCATACAATCCACTGCTGTCAAAGCCTATTTTTAATACCAAATCATTTTCTTTCTTCCAGCCATTTTTAGCATATTGCAGCCATCTCTTAGAATAAAGTTCATACCCTGCACCATTTTTAGATTTTTCCTTAAACAATGCAAGTAAATCTGTACCATCCTCTGCAATAAAAGTACCATTTTTATATGTCGCATTGCGTGCATCATATCCAGTTGTCTCATACACTTCATGCCATAAAGAATATTGGTTTGCCTTTGTCATATTTGCCTGCGAATTAACAATTTCATTATCTGCATCATGCATACAAATCCACGCATGCGTCCAAATATTTTTTGCATTATCTCCTTCATTCAGTAATTTTTCTATCTGCGATAATGTATCTCTATCTGCATTTCCCGACACCGTTAGTTGATATGTATATGGGTCAATAGAAAATACCAAATCTGCCTGTTTTGATATTGATATCCCATTCTTTGAAAGTAGATTTGAAATTTGCTGATTTACAACACTTCTGGCATACTGTTTTTTTTCCCTGTCAGTATTGCGTACATAACCAACACTTCTTGAACCACCTGTATATACATCCTTGTAATTCCTTAATGCATAATCATACCGGGCAAATCCAGCCGAATATTTTCCTCCTGTTTGTAACATTCTTTTCTCATTGCGGTAAGCTATGGAACGCTGATCTTCTGTCATATATGAGCAAAAATTAGGTGAGGTCACATCACAATATTTCGATATGACATATGCCATTGGATCAGAATGCGACATATTTTCTTTGTACACTTTATCATAATGCTCCTGCAAAACTTTTTGTACGAAACGATCCTCCTCTGTAAGTCCATCATATTGATATCCTACAGTTGTATCAGCGCTGGAAGTATTGGGCAGGTTGTTTAAATCCCTGCCAGCTGGAATGTTATTATAATAGTCAGAATTATTTACAGTAACCATACTACACCACCTACCTTATAATCTGTATCATGTGAATCATACTGAAACCCTATCGATAAACTTTTTTCATTTTATTTTCCACATTTTTTCTTCATTATTCGGAGTTCTTCCGACTGTGTCACCTGTTGGCTTTCTCTCAGCCTCAATATGATATGTAATCCAAGTTCTCTTTTTTTCCTATGTTCAAATGACTAAGCACTATTTATACTTACTATTTGCACTTGTCAAATCAAGATATGTATCCATACTTTTCGTCCAAAGCAACGATAAGTCAAACTTTCCCAATTTATTTAAATCTTCTATGCTTTTTTTGAACATTGAGATAAAATCTCTTCTGTCGTTAAGTCCCATATTACCAGCTTCAAGCGGCAGAGACGTGAAACCTCCCTGCTTCTCCACTTTGTAATGTGCCTCCAATGCACGCATTTCGACTACTGTAGCATTTGATGGATTAACGTCATTTATATATATTCTTTGTTCAAACTCTTTTCCATTTTCATCCACACCTTTCGCTAACACCACAGGATTTTCATCCGTCGAATCATCCGCATATTTAAGACAATAAGAAAGACCTGTACCATTACCTCCTGTCCACAACATATTATCTGTTGTAAATATCTGATATACCTTCGGTGTTTCTGCCGTATAAAATGTCTTTTCCCCAGATGCAGGAGTTTTCATTTGATTACCTTTTTGTTGACCGTATGATGAAGATACGGTATTCAGGCCAGAACTAATGTACATATTTTTGTTTCTCCAATCAGCTCAAAATTTTCTCTTTTTAATTATTCAAATATACCTGATATGTTAAATTTTAGTATCAAGCGTTGCCTGTGCAGGAGATTTCCCCGACTCTGCCAATTCTCTTGTAACACTATCTAATGCACCATCTTTAATTGGCTTACCAATTTCCCAGTTAGGATCAGCCTTTTTTGCGGCATCATAAAATGCCTGTCTGTAAATTCTCTCATATTTTTCAAGGGTGTACCCGGCAGCTTTTAACTGGGACTGAACAGAACTGCTGTTCAACTGAGACAACTGAAAACTGCCTATTACATTTTCTCCTGATGTCCCGAACGTTTTTTGAAATAAAAAAGCATAATCTGCTCAGTTTCTCTATTTCCTTTATCGGATAAAATAACCTGTTCTCTTAGCCCCATCTCATCAAACGACCATATTACGCACACAAAGACCATACATTGCATAAATAAAATATATACCACCTGCCATCGGTAGTTTCTCTGGATGAATGACGAAAAAATCAGCGGGCATATTACCCGCTGATTGAATGTAAAATGGAATAACATAATTATGAAATTATCTTGCGGTAATACAGATAAGAATAGATTACCGGTAAAATGCAAGGGACGAGAATAAGTGCAATAAGTATCCACATATTTTGGAATGGTGCTGTAACAATCATGATAATCCCACCGATCACCATGCATTTTCCTCCAAACCGATGCGTGCGATACCAGTTTTCCGGATCGCATAATGCCCACGAAATCCGAAATCCAATCGTATAGTTTGGCTTTACTTTCGGTATAAAATTTCCCAAAATCAGATAAAAAACTCCGATCATCAGACCACACAGGAATCCCATATCCAACTGAAATCCTAAATTATATCCATAGAGTACATTACAAATGAAAAGCGATAACAATGGAATAATCCATAAGATAACAAAGTATACTTTTTCACTGATATTTTTTACTTTAGGATCAATATTCATTGCAATCACACTCACTGCATGTCCCAATAACATAATGAGCGGAAGTCCAAACACAGCGAATGTTTTGGATGCATACCCATTTGGTTCATTATTTATTCCCCAATGTGTTGCCAGCGAATCCGGTAATTGATTCCACAATAGCAAGCCGATAAAAATCGGAAACAGCGTTATAATTGATGTGAGTAAAATCATTTTTTTATGTTGTCTGATCATAGTCATCTTCTCCTTTTAATTCACTAATCCATAAAATAATCTCCTCAAGCACAGATGCATTGAGCTCATAATAGATAAATTTTCCCTCACGTTCATCACGAATCAGATCAGCATCCTTTAAAACGGACAGGTGTCGGGAAACTGCTGCATCTGAAATCGAAAAATGATTGCAAATCTCGCCAGCCGACAACCTTGAATGTTTGAGCAGATTAAGTATTTCGCGCCTTGTAGGATCGGCAAGCGCACGAAGCGTGTCTTGCATTCCCAAGTCCATTCCCTCCTTTATTTAACATTTAACTTAATTGTTAAATATATTATAACACAATCTTTTCATTTTTCAAGAAATTTTCTATCCTATGAATGTTGAATGTCTGTCTGATGATGTCTTTTCTGTGTCTGTATATAATGCTATCCCGCAGTTTCTGTCCCGAAACACTTGTCTATAATATAAACTTTCCTTACTTTATTTTAATTTTTATTTAAAAGTCATTCCCGTTTTGCTTTAAGAAAACAATATATCAAGTAAGCGATTGCTAGGATGATATTGATACAAAAAACAACTCCCATATAAACAAGAGGACTTTCAAAAATATAATCCATGTGATTGGTATGATATCCGTTTCCAGAACTAAATCCGGTTATTGAGTCAATATATTGAACAATAATTGAAAGGAACGGAAGTGTACTTAAACCCCATATACTAAAAATTATTGTTTTTATAGCAAAAATTTTCCATGAAAAATCTTTCATTAAAGTCACCTCCCATATTAAACCTGTTATCTTACCTATATCCTTACGCTTTCCTATCAAAAGACGTTTTCTCTTCCAAATAGTTCGGCAGTTCTTTCAATTCTGAGCTTTGGGCATTCTTTTGCGTATGGTATTCATTGAAGTAAATTCCGTAAAATTCTCTTTCCTTTTCCCGCTCAGCCGGAGTTCTTTCACATCCCCATCCGTAACCATCTCCTAGATAGGTCAGCACTTTTGTTCCTTGATAAGAAATGTCGGCACCATATCCTTCGCCTGTCAGAATCGGACATTCCAGTGTGCCTCCTCCCGCCAGAGCAAACTTCTTTTGCGCAAGGTTGTTATTTTTCCCCCCTGCCCTCTCCAGAAAATCGAGCAATGATAATTCTCCGATTCCTTTGCATTTCGGATTACCATTTTGACTTTTTACCGCATTTTTAGCCTGCTGATATAATGCCTTTCTGTCAGGGGATACATCGGATATGTATTCTGCACATAACCTTGTTCTCTGCCTGTGAATAGATTCTAATTCCGTTTTACTCGTAGTGTTGGCAGCTCTCTGAGCCAGTTCCTTAATCTCAGAGACAAACTCTGCCTGTGACTTACTGCTTTTCCCTGCACTTGGAATCATAGACCAATCAGGTTCTCCACTTCTCAGCGATACACTATATTTTGTAATGGCAGAACTCGTTGCATTTGAAATCGATATTCCCATGAATTCACCTCATATTTTCTACCTTCTCTGCATATATTTTAACCTCTATATATACTTATCCATTTATCATATTCATTCTTTAAAATTCTCATAACATACTTATTTCCTCTATTTTTTTATCGGATAAAATAACCTGTTCTCCTAGTCCCATATCATCAAACGACCATATTACGCACACAAAGACCATCTCTTTACAAGATGACCACTGCCTTAAATTCATTTTCATCGCAGGAAAGCACCATATCACCGCCATATTTATCCACAACTGCTTTTACATTTAACAGCCCAATGCCGTGATGATCCCCTCTTTTGCTCTTTATCGTGTCATTTTCAATTTCCACCTTTTCTGTCACAGGATTTCTCACTGCAAATATCAGTTTATGATCTTCGCACTCTAATTTCAGATGAATGACCGCTTTTCCGGTATTTCAGTACCTTTTCACTCTCCCGGATTGCATTATCCAATTAATTAGAGAGCAGAATCACAATCTCTTCCTCTTCCAGACAGATCTCCTGCAAATCCCCTACTTTCAGGATAACCGCTATGTGTTTCTCCTGCATGCTGCGGTACTTCTGGTTTAAAACAGCATTGACCACCGGATGATTTGTGTTGATTGCCGACATCTCGACAGCTATGCTCTCTGTCAGCTTCTGCGTAAACGAAAGTGCCTCATCTGTGTGTCCATTCTTTATCAATGTCTGGATCGTGGAAAGCTGATTTTTATAATCGTGCATTTTTCTTCGCTGACGCTCATAGATTTCTTCCCGGTCCTGATAATCTGCAATACGATTTTTCTGATTTTGTTCCGTAAGTACCGCAATTTTTATTCTCTCTTCTCCTTTATACAGCATATATTCCCTCTTTACCTGTGCATATCGTGCCTTGGGAACCGGAATCTTTTTTCCCGTGGTAAGTGTCATCACATAACCGCTGATTTTTGTGATGTACCTCATATTTACAAGAAAACTTAGATGTGCCCGCACGAATCCCATATCCTTGAATTCATTTTCCAGTTCATCCAGTTTTTTATAAATCTGAAATGTCCCTTTTTCTGTATAAAATACATTTTTGTGAAGCTCTGTTTCTATATAAATGATGTCATCTGCATAAAGTTTTATCGTTCCCTCCACAAAACGAAATTCGAGAATCCTACGGTTTTTATTAATTTCTGCTATCAAATCATCCATACATTCTTCTATAGTATCTGCAAGGTTATCTTTCAGCAGAAAACGGCTTGCTTTCACCTTATATCCATCCAGTGCGTAATTCATGTATGCCGTCACAAGTACAACCAGAAGTTTTGGGTATTTTTCTTTAATCCTCATAGCTGTTTTCAGCCCATCCATCCCCTGCATATTGATATCCAGAAATAATAGCTGACACGCTTCCAAAGCCGATTGATCTTCGCATAACTGTTCTCCGGATTCATATTCTGTAATAGTAAACTCATAATTCTTTTTTTCACCATAGTCTGACAGCAAATCTGACAAATTTTTTCTGTCATCTATCCTGTCATCACAAATAATAATGTTCATATTTTTCATTCCTGTCTTTGATTGCTCTCATACCTGTAAACCATACAAGTCTCACCTGGCACTCTTTATTATATCAAACAAATCTTCCGCTCGATCATTCTCCGCATCAAATGACTATTTTGCGCATAGAACGACTATCTCCTATAGAAACGCAGAAGCACTGTATCTCAAACTCTTTGAAATACAATGCTTCCCTGCATTTTCTATATCGTCATGTTGATATTATTACTTTACTATCCTGCACACTCTCTGGGAGTGACTGTATCTATCAAAAAAGAAGCCAGCAGTTTATTCACGCACTACTGACTTCCTATATTATTCATTTTATTTACTTCGCTGCGTCTCAGACAAGTTTTCCATCTTTAAACACAATCTCTTGCCCTCCAGGTATCCGTCCTCTCTCTTATCTGCACCGATTACCTTTGCGATGGACTGCGCCACCGAAAGTTTCTCGGCAATTACTAATTTTATATTTTTTTCACTCAAATTTTGTTTCCTTCTTTCATTTTTTATTTGCTTTTTGATAGCATAAATGCTATCATGTATATAGAATAAATATTTCCACTTGGAGAACATATACTAATGTACAACATTGAATTTTACGAAGATTCCAATGGCAGATCAGAGCTTTGGGAATTTCTTGAATCTCTTCGAGTCAAAGCAGCTACAAACAAAGATGCCCGTATTCAATACAAGCAGATAAGTTTGTACATCCAGCTCCTCGAAGATAATGGTACACGGCTTAATGAAAATATCACAAAACACCTTGATGATGATATCTGGGAGCTTCGCCCAGGCAATAACCGTGTTTTATATTTTTATTTCCAAAATGATACCTTTGTGCTTTTGCATCAATTCCGCAAGAAAACTCAAAAAACTCCCAAGCGCGAAATTGAACGGGCAAAGGCTGAACGTGATGATTACCTTGCCCGAAAGGAGGCTGATTGATTATGAAAACCTGGAATGACTATAAGGAACATGTAAGAACCGTTGATCCAGAAATTGGAAAAGACATCGATGAAGTTGAAAATATTTCCTCCATCGTAAGTGCCATGGTGGAACAGCGTACTTCTCTTGGACTTAGCCAGAGAGAGCTTGCTGCTATGTGTGGTATTCCACAATCATCCGTAGCACGGATCGAATCCTGCAAAACAACCCCGAATCTCGGAACACTGCTTAATATTTTTCAGCATCTCGGTTTACAGCTTACAGTAAGACCTACAAAACCTACCGTTTAAAATCAAGGAGAATCTCTGCGAAGAGGTTCTCCTTATCGGAATCTCACCGAATCATGCCTAACGGCTCGTGGGCTATACCACCAGTAGGGAATCTGACCCTGCCCTGAAGATTTATATTCACTTTTCTTACGTAGCTGTGTTGTAGCACAAGCATTCATGTAATGCAACAGACAATTTCGTTGCTGTATGGCTACATAAAATGAATTTTAAACAATAAAAACAAGACCTCCCATTACACTTTTCAGTATCTGAGAGGTCTGTATTTATAAAAAGTTTAATCGACTGACAGTCCAATTTCATTTAACGCCAAAATGTTTTCTTTTACACATAGAATTTTTTTATTTGCTGTATATTCTCGCCTCATATGGTTGCAACCATTCGGACTCCGTTTCATGATAATTGCACAATTCACATTTTTGATCAATTTTTTGAAACATCAGCTTTTCATTTGTAAAATTCACGATCACCAATAAACCTTTGCCGTTTACTTCTCTTTCATATGCAAATAATCCCGGATATTCTTCGTACATCGGGCGAAACTCCGCCTGTCTCACAATATCTGCATGGTCATGGTAACACTGAATCAAACGCTTATAATAATTGTACAATGAATCCGGATCATTCACCTCACTCTGTACATTGATTGTTCTATAATTATCATTGCATTTAATCCATGGCTTTCCACACGTGAATCCTCCATTTTCCGAGTCATCCCACTGCATCGGCGTTCTTGCATTATCTCTTCCTAACTCTGAAAAATATGCAAGTACTTCCTCCGGATCCTTGCCCTGTCCGACCGCTTCCTCATAGGTTCTTTTCGCCCTTATATCATCCATATCATTAATATTCTTCCACTTAACATTGGTCATGCCAATTTCCTGTCCCTGATATATAAAAGGCGTTCCATATAAAAAGAAATAGATACTCGCCAGTGCCGATGCACTATAGAAACTAATATTTTCTCTTTCCAAAAATTTGTTCAGGCATCTGGACTGATCATGATTTTCTAAAAAGATAGCACTCCAACCGATTCCGCTATTATGCGCTACATGTGTAAACATTTTTTTCTTCCACCGTTCTACCGCATGAATGCTTGATTTATCATTTTCCCCTTCCATATTTTCCCATCCAAAATCGAAAATCATGGAAAAGTAACCATTCTTTCCGGCATACCGTTCAAAAGCAGCATCGTCAACCCCCGGTGCTTCGGCCACTGTCATACAGTTATATTTATCAAAGCACTGCTCTTTCATCTCATCAAGGAATGTTCCGATTCCCTTATAATCCGTAAGTTTTTCAACCGGATATAGTTCCCCATCATTCGTAGGACGACTGGCAAAACTTAAGTCTTTTTTGATAAAGGTAATTGCATCGATACGAAAACCGGCGATTCCTTTTTCCAACCACCAGTTTATCATCTCATAAATTTTTTGACGCAGCTCTTTGCATTCCCAGTTCAGATCCGGCTGTTCCTTCGCAAACGTATGATAATACCATCTGCCATCTGGTAATCTCGACCATACGGATCCGCCAAAATTGGATCGCCAGTTATTCGGTTCTTTATCATTCTCCGTTGTTCGGAAGTAAAAATAAGACGCTTCCTCACAATTAGGATCCTTCATTGCCTTCTGGAACCATTCATGCTGATCCGAGCAATGATTGACCACCAGATCCAATATGATTTTAATCTTTCTTTTTTGAGCCTCCTCTATTAAATGCTCCATATCCTCGTTTGTTCCAAAGATTGGATTTACCTTGTAATAATCCGATATATCATATCCATTATCCACAAGTGGAGAAGCGTACATCGGGCATATCCATAATACATCTACGCCTAGATTTTGGAGATAATCAAGCTTCTGGATAATTCCGTTAAAATCTCCGATTCCATCTCCGTTGCTATCCATAAAACTTTGCGGATAAATCTGATACACTACGGACTCTTTCCACCAATTGTTTTTCATTCACAAATTCCTCACCTTACTTTATTGCCCCTTCTGTAATACCTTTTACAATGTATTTTTGACTAAACAAATAAAAGATAATAATAGGAGCCATGCACATAACCAATCCGGCAGAAGCCAAATCCCAACGTTTTGCAAATTGTCCAAAGAACAGATATGTTTTTAAAGGCAACGTCTGTAAGCCCTGTTTATTAATAATCAGCGATGGTAATAAGAAGTCATTCCATGTTCCCATAACATTAATAACTGCAACCGTGACTATAATCGTTCTCATCAAAGGAAGCACGATTGAAATAAACAGACGTATTGAACCACACCCGTCAATTGTAGCGGCTTCCTCCAATTCCTCCGGAATATTTTTTATGAACCCATGAAACATTATGATTGCCATACTTGTTTGAAAGCCCATATACATAAAGATCAAGCCACCACGAGACAGCAAACCGATTTTGCTTGCAAATCCAACCAATGGAAGCATGACACACTGAAATGGAATCAACATAGAACCTGCAAATATCAAAAAAATAATCTTACTTGCTTTGGTTTTATAACGTACAAGTACCCAGGCCGCCATAGCCGATATCAACAGCACCAGAACCGCTGTCACTACCGTGATAAGCAGCGAATTCATAAAAGATCTTATGTAATCCAGTTCTTGAAACGCATTCTTATAGTTTTCAAGTGTGAATGTTCCTTTCGCCGGAAATCCCAACACATCTGTAAAAATCCCCTTGGTCGTCTTGAACGAATTCATAATCAAAATATAAATCGGAAACAAAAAAATGCATCCAAGAATAAGTCCTGTTACTCCATAAGCGATTTTTTTCTTCATTACATTTCAACCTCCTTGCGCTTTGTTATAACCAACTGCGTAACTCCGATTCCTGCCACAATAATCAGAAAAACGATTGCCTTTGCCTGTGCAAAACCAAATTCATTTGCTCCAAAGGCAGAATTGTAAATGTTTAACGCAATCATTTCTGTTGATTTGTATGGTCCACCTTGTGTCAAAGCTAAATTTTGATCAAACATTTTAAATGAACTCGAAATAGATAAGAATAATCCGATTGTAAACGCAGGCATCATCAACGGAAGGATGATATATCTCATGAGCTGCCATGAGTTTGCTCCATCAATTCTTGCTGCCTCCTTAACCGATTCCGGTATCTGCTGAATCTGCGCAATATATACGATCATCATATATCCCGACATCTGCCACACAGTCAAAATCAACAATCCTATAAATCCGGTTTCCGGATTCGACAGCCATCCGCTAAAGGCTGCAATTCCTGTCTTTTTTGAAAAAGCTTCAAAAATCGATATAAAAATAAACTGCCAAGTAAATCCAAGCAATAATCCGCCTATCATATTTGGCATAAAGAAAATTCCACGTAACAGCGTTGCGCCTCTAAATTTCTGTGTCACTAACAACGCCAGAGCAAAGCCAACAAGGTTTACCAATACAACTGCGCACACCGAAAAAAGCGCAGTAAATAAAAAAGCATGTACAAATGAGTCATCTCTCGTAAAAATGTCAATAAAATTTTGAAAACCTACAAACTTAATGTCCGAGCCTACAATTCCATTCCAGTTTGTAAGGGAATAGAAAAATCCAATACATGTAGGTATGATTACAACAATACAAAATGCAATTAATGACGGTGCCAAAAAGCCCCAAAACCGTAATTTACTTTTTCTCATACTTCTTCTATCCGTCCTTTCCAAACAAAGGATTTTACCCTTATTTGAATTTCCGGGATAGAAGCTCTATCCCGGAACCCTCTTTAACTCTTACTAGTTGTTCTGTTGTTTTCTTAACTCACTCCACTGCTCGATACAGGTCTTTGTAACCTCATCCCAATCAGCTTCTCCGGCAAGATATTTCTGTACTTCTACACCAGCCACCTGCTGACCCCATGTATTTGGAGCTCCACTGTATACCCATCCGTTCATGGTATTTCCGGAATTATTTGCATCCATAATTCTCTGTGAAAGTGGATCGGATGCTTTTATTCCATCAAAATTATCATATGGAGGAATAAACTTACAATCATTCACAACAATTTTCTGTGCTTCCGAATCGGTGAACATCCAATTGATGAAGTCTTTTGCAGCAGCTTTCTGCGCATCGGTTGCCTTGCTATGAATTGCCCAATATCCTGATACACCTACAAAATACTTGCCATCTGAATATCCCGGAACAGAATATGGTAACATATCCAATTTTTGAAGGACTTCCGGATCCGTTGTCTCTACTGCTGGAGCTACCCAGTTTCCCTGCTTGATACATGCAACACGTTCAATGGCAAGTCCACCCTCTAATGATGTTGTGTAGTCTACAGAATTAAGATTTGCCGTATTGTTGGCATTGGTTGTATAACTGGCCTGAAAATCAACCATTTTCTTATAGTCTTCAAAGCCGGTTCCCGGAAGCGAATCTGCCGCATATGCTTCATTCGGAGTCTTAAAGTCATGTGTTAAAGCAACATTAGCGTCATGGTCTCCTGCAATCCATAACTCCTTTGTCGGGTATTCCATAACAGCTTCCAGATTCGGATATTTATCCTTCATCTCACCATTATCGATTTTCTCTTTCAAAGTATCAAAACCGGCCTTCATGCCTTCGAAATTCATCATAGAATCTACAGAAACTCCAGCATCCTCAAACATCTGCTTATTAATAACGAATCCATAACCTTCCATGTATAACGGAATGGCATATACTTTTCCGTCTTTTGTAAAAGTATCCGTTGTTCCTTCTAATGCGTGCTGCATAATATCCAGATCAGAAACATCTTCAATAACGTCTCCGTAATCTTTCATGTCCGAAAAACCACCTACAGAAAAGATTGTTGGTGGATCCGACTGCATCTTTGCTTTCATTGATGCGCCAAAATCATTTCCGGTGACAGCTTCAAGATTAATTTCTACATTTGGATGATCCTTTTCATATGCTGCAATTAATTTCTTGTATCCTTCATTTGCCTCAATCTTACTCTGGAAAATTGTAATCTTTACATTTTTTCCACTGTTTGCTCCTGTCGAGGTATCTGCAGAATTTCCGCATCCCACAAATAATCCCCCAAGCATTAGCACTGTCATTCCAACTGCTACTAACTTCTTTGCTTTCATATATATTCCTCCTTTTTGTGAAACTGTTCCACATCTGATCAAAAAAAATTTTTCTTCTATGGATGCCTCGTTTTGTGCCACGGAACTGTCCACATCATTTGTGGAACTGTTCCATATCTGTAATATACACTATGCGTAACTATATTGCAACATAAAAATGCAGTTTATTCACAGATTCGTTACTATATCCAAAAATCATCTTGATTTTTTATTAAAAATCACTAGAAAAAGGAGACTATGAAGAAAAGTCTGTAAATAATAATCTTCTATGATAATGATTGAGCTGGAAGCCTCTTCTTGCCATAATAAAAGGCCTCCTATGATTTATATTTTACCATAGAAGACCTTGCTGTTATTAGCTATTTACAGAAAAAGTTTCACACACTCCTTTGTGCCAATGCTCTCCATTCTACAAAGTATCGCCCTTTTTATATTTTACAGGAACCAATACTTCCCTTTTCTTAAGTGGTTGATCATTGATCAGTTTAATAAGCATATTCACACTTTCCTTTGCAACCTTCTTCGCATCCTGTACAATTGAATCAATCGAATGGTAATTGAAGTCCGTGACATAAGTTCCATCATAAGCCAATATTTTTTTGTTTTTTTCTGTCTTGAGGAAGGCGGCTGCACACAAGTCCAAAGCCATAATTCCATCAACGTCCGGATATTGATCCAACAATGTTCTGGTACGTTTCATACACAATTGATAGTTTATAACTTCCTCCCATTGAAAAGATTCAATGATAACCTCCCTATTATGCTTCTCCATCACATCGATAAGGGCTCTCGCGCTATCGGCAGAGGCAAGTTCCATCCTGGTCGGATCACTAAAGCACATCACTTTTTTACAGCCTTTTTCCAAAAACAATTCGCCCGCTAAAATTCCTCCCTGATGATGATCCGATGTCACCAGCGGGATTCCCGGTATAATCCGATCCAGTGAGATAATTGGTTTCTCAATATTCATATAATATTCATCAGAAAGAAACGCAGATCCTACAATCAGTCCATCGAACAGATTACGTTCCAATGTATCAAGATATTCTCTTTCCTTGTCCTGATTTCCTCTGGTATTACAAATAACCACATTATATCCGTATTGATCTAATTCTGCCTCAAGATAATTCCAAAGAGTTGAGAAATACGGATGGATAATATCCGGTGTCATAACACCGATAATACCCGTTCTTTTCTTATACAAATTTCTGATCCACTGATTAGGAATATAATCTAGCTCCTCTACCGCCTTCTTAATTTTGTTTTTGCTTTTCTCTGATACATATCCGCTACCATTTAACGCTCTGGATACCGTGCTTGGTGCTACATGTGCCAGCTTTGCAACTTCTCGAATGCTTGCCATAATCTCTTCTCCTCACTTGTGTAATTGCAAACGAATTGCCCTTATATTCCCCTTTATCCTCTTAATTAAATCCGACAACCTTCTGCGACAATCGATAAGCCGCAACCGAAATCTTGCGGCCTCCCTTACCCGGAAGATTCATGGTCTGTCCCATAATGCCATTGCGTAGTTGCTGGAAGATTATAATATCTTTTTCCTTAATATACTGAAGTTCTATTTTATTATACACCTTTTTGTCCATGGAGTCGAACTATTTTTACTTAACAGTCAGCAGTTATACTCTTTGTATTTTCGTATAATAATCATATAACTTATAAACAATAAAACAGCTGCGCTGGTCCAGGCACAAATTTCCGCATAAAAAATTCCGTCTTCACCGATCAGTTTTGGTAACAATAATGCAACACTGACACGCATCACAAATTCTGCAATGCCACTGGCGAGGGGAATCAGGGTATTACCCAGACCCTGAATCGCCGAACGATATACATACAGCAGATACAGTACCCATAGAAAAATTGCCATAATAAACAAATATTTATATGCAATGTCTAACACCTGTCGCATCTGTTCCTGTTCGCCGGATACAAACAGTGACAATATATTGCGTCCGAATAACACCATCACACCTGAGATCACAACAGCAGTAAGCAATGCCATATAAGTTCCGCTATGCACACCTTTCCGGATTCTCTGATATTTCTTTGCACCAAGATTCTGGCCTACATAGGTTGTAATTGCATATCCGTATGAAACGGCAGCCATCTCTAAAACTCCATATAATTTGTTTGATGCTGTAAATCCAGCCACAAACAGGAATCCAAATCCATTGACTACATACTGTACTGTAAGCCCCCCTACAGAGATGATCACATTCTGGATTGCAAGAGGAGTCGCCACTTTCAAAAGCCGCAGACTCATTGCCGGCTGTCTGTAGAAGTCCTGTTTTTCCAGTCGGATATCCGGAATTTTCCGTAACACCATCAGACAGTACAGGGCTGAAAATCCCTGTGCGATGACTGTCGCCACTGCTGCTCCGGCTACACCCCAGCCAAAAACTGCCACAAATAACAGGTCCAGTCCCACATTGATCAACGCTGCTACGGTCATTGCTATCAGTGGAGATCTGCTGTTACCCAGTGCTCGAAGAATCGCTGCAAATATATTATAAGCCGCTATGATTGGAATTCCGGCAAAGATCAGCCGAAGATATAGCATTGTCAGGTCAATGACATTATCCGGTGTCTGTAAAAACAAAAGAACATGATAAACTGCCCCTTCACTTACCGCAAGTACAATCACAGAAAGCAGTGCTGTCATGATATAGCTTTTCGCCACCGCGCATTTCAGATTTTCTTTTTCCCTTGCTCCATAAAACTGAGCTACCAGAATAGAAAAACCCTGTGTGATACCTGTCATGATACCGAACACCAGCCATACCAGCCAGTCTCCGGCGCCTACTGCCGCCAGTGCTTCAACCCCTACCACCTGTCCGACGATCATGGTATCTGCCATCGTATAAAACTGCTGTAAGATATTTCCAAGCATCAGTGGTATGGCAAAAGTAATGATCAGTTTTCCAGGTGATCCAGTGGTCATATTTTTTTCATTTGTTACCATAAGAATCTCCTTTTTCTTTTCATCCTTGTCCGATTATTTTACATAGGACTCTGCCAAAACGCAATCCATCACAGAACTCTTTGGTATATCGCCCCACCAGTGTTTACGAACTCTGATAATGGCAAAAACAAGACCAAGAAAATTATATAAAACAGTATTGATGTTTACACCTCTATTGGCTATATGCTCCGCATTGACTGTTGGGAAGCTGAAAAGGACTTAAAAACCACACCAGGATCAGACTGTGCATTAAACCCACTCGCCATTGATGAACCTCTTGAATATGCAAGATTATATCTTGATGGAAACTTGCTTGATGTATCGGTTAGTCAAAGTGTCTATATCAGAACCTTTTATCGTTCCTTGATATAGACACTTTTTTTAATAGTCATTCAATTAACTAATTGATATTTTCGCCGTTTGTTGAAATAACTTCTTTATACCACTCGAAAGAATCTTTCTTTCTTCTGGACAAGTCTCCTGTTCCATCGTTATGTTTATCCACATAGATGAATCCATATCTCTTATCCATCTCACCGGTTCCTGCACTGACAAGGTCGATGCATCCCCATGGTGTATAACCCATCAAATCTACACCATCTTCCTCTACCGCCTTTTTCATTTCTGAAATGTGGTGCTGCAGATATTCCACACGGTATGGATCGTGAATGCTTCCATCCGCTTCTAACGTATCATATGCTCCAAATCCATTTTCTACAATAAACAATGGCACTTTGTAGCGATCTGTAAACCAGTTCAATGAATAGCGCAGTCCGATCGGATCAATCTGCCATCCCCATTCACTTGCCTTTACGTACTGATTCTTTATGCGATCCTTTTCTCCACGGTAATCATATTCCGGATTGTCTGGTTCTGCTTTTGTACAGAAAGACATATAATAACTGAAACCGATGTAATCGACACAGCCCTGTTTTAACACTGCAAGATCTTCTTCTGTTACGTCAATCTTAAGGTCTTTTCTTTCCCAGTATTTCAAAATATTTACAGGGTATTCTCCTTTTACATGCACATCTGTATAATAATATCTTTTCTGCATGGCTTTTTCAGCCTGCAGTATATCTTCCGGACGGCAGGTAGCCGGATAGATTGGGCACATTGCGATCATGCAGCCAATCTGAAATTTCGGATTAATCTCATGTCCAGCTTTTATCGCTTCGGCACTGGCAACCAGTTCATAGTGAGATGCCTGATACATCAATTCTTCCGCATTTTCTTCCGGTTTAATTATAATCCCGGAATTAGCATAAAGCATAAATCCATCACCGATATCTGCCTGGTTGTTAATCTCATTAAATGTCATCCAATATTTTACTTTGTCTTTGTATCGCTCAAAGCATGTTACTGCAAATTTCACGAAGAAATCAATCAGTTTTCTGTTTCTCCATCCACCGTACTCTTGTACAAGATGCAGAGGCATCTCAAAATGACTCAGTGTGATCACTGGTTCGATCCCATATTTCAGACATTCATCAAACATGTCATCATAGAATTTTAATCCGGCTTCATTCGGCTGTTCTTCATCACCATTTGGGAAGATACGTGTCCATGCGATACTTGTACGGAAACACTTGAATCCCATTTCCGCAAATAAGCGGATATCTTCTTTATAGTAATCATAAAAATCGATTGCTTCATGATTCGGATAATTCTCGCCTTTTAGTATTTCACCTGTTATTCTTCTTCTTGTATTTACATCTCCGCTGGTTACAACGTCCATAATGCTCAAGCCTTTTCCATCTCGATCATAGGCACCCTCCAGCTGATGGGCAGCAACTGCGCCACCCCAGAGAAAATCTTTTCGAAATCCCATTGTTATTTCCTTCCTGTTGTCTTAATTACTTTGTATAATAGCGTTGGGGGCTTTGCCCCCAACTTTTCTGTTTCTATATTCAATTACATCTTGATGATTATTTCTCATCAATTCTCTTATACAGTGTAATGAATTCATCTGCAAGAATGCGGAATGCTTCTGCACTCATAAGCTGATCTTCTGCATGCATCAGAAGCATGTATCCATTGGAAATTTCACCATTTGCATCCATTGCCAAAAGATCTGCATGAGCGTTGTGTCCAAGTGAAAAGGCTTCATCTCCTTGTTTAATCAGCTCTGCTGCCTCATCATATTTTCCTTCTTTCGCACAATGGATCGCATTGATAAAATGTGTTCTTGCTGTACCTACATATGTGATGATCTGAAAACATGACAATTCAAATTTTTCGTTCATTTTTTTCTCCTATCCTGCTATTATTTTATTCTGATTTTACCAGTCTTCATCCTCATCTTCTACCGGCTGATTCTTCTCCTGAACCAGATTCATCTTGTCAACCTTCTTAATGAATGGCAGATAAACGAAGAATGAAACACAAAGGATCACTAACTGAAGTAAAGCACTTTTCCATCCTGCTAAAAGGAATCCTGAGATAATCGGTGGACAAGTCCATGGGATCTGTGTTGCTCCATATAATGGGCAGATTCCTGTATACAGTGCAAAATACTGGATTAAACATGCGATCACAGGCATTCCAATAAACGGAATTGCAAGCATTGGATTCATAACGACTGGAGCACCAAACAGAATTGGCTCATTGATTCCAAATAATGCCGGAATAATTCCCAATTTACCAAGTGCTTTCAACTGTTTTGATTTTGCAAAGAAGAACATATACATTACAAGTCCGATTGTGATACCTGCACCTGTTATATTGATAAACTGATCATAAAACTGCTGTGTTACAATATGGCCTCCGTTTGCTATTGTAAGTTCTACACCACTGTCAATAATAGCCTGATTTGCAAGGCTGTTTGCCTGTAATAGTCCTGTCATGATTCCACCAACTACTGTTGAACCATGAACTCCGAAGAACCACAGGAATGGTCCTGTAAAGCACATCAGAACTGCTCCACCAAGGGAGTCTGTCATTTTCTGAAGTGGTGTCTGAACAACTTTGTAAATAATTTCCATACCTGTTGTGTTGAATCCAATAGAACAGATACCGTGAATTACTGCAGCCCCTGTCAGGATTACGAATGCTGGGATTAATGCTGAGAATGCATTTGTTACACCTTCCGGAACTCCGGCCGGCATTTTAATACGTATATTTTTCTTTAAGAACCAACAGTAAATAGGCGGTACGATCAATCCGACAATGATTGCTCCAATCATTCCCTGTCCTGCTGTCCATGTCTTATTAATAATTCCACTAACAACTTCTCCACCTTCTGTTGTTATGGACGAAGGCATCAGAATCAAGAATGTTGCCAGTGAAATAATTCCACAGTTGAGTGGTTCCTGATTTTCCAGTTTCGCATAGCTATAGCTGATACCGATAACTGCGATCATCGCACTGATGGAGAATGTTGCACCACATGCCTGATCTAATACTGCTTTGATTCCTGTAGACTCTAATACATCGACAACTGCCTTTACAGGAAAGTTTGACAAGATCAGGAAGATTGATCCGATGATCAGAGGAGACATGGAAGTCACCATACCATTTTTAATTGACTGTATTCCCTTTGTGTTAATAAACTTAAGGATTACAGGGATTACTTTTTCGTTAAATTTCTCTTTCATTTGCTACTACCCTTTGCTCTGTTTTTTGCTTTAAATTGTGTATCTTTGTTTTCTCTTATTTATTTTTCGCAAGCTTATATGCAAATTTCAAAACATTCATTCCATTGCACATTCCATAATCCTGCATTGGGATCACATCTACCGGAACCCCTTTTGGATCACAGATCTCTTTTGCTCTGGCAAGCTGATATCCTACCTGTGGTCCGAGCAGTGCTACATCCACGCCTTCAATCACGCGTTCCATCTCTGTAAATGGATATGCTACGATATCAACATCTTTTCCTTTTTCCTTTGCTGCCTCTTCCATCTTCTTTACGAGAAGACTGGTTGACATTCCTGCTGCACAAAATAATCGAATTACCATGATTGTTTCCTCCCTTATTTTTTTCTCATTTGCTTTGATGGTGCTAGTATAACAAGTATTTTTCGTTTTGTCAGTACTTTTTCCTGTTTCTGGTTTCTGTTCCATATAGACGGAATTTGTTACATAAAAAAAACAGGGCATTCTACTTTATTGTGTAAAATGCACTGTTTTCCTTTTCCTTTTTTGTATATTATGATACTTTCGTGTATTCTGTTTTTTTTGTTACTTATCTGGTTACTATTCGTACCATTACATTCTACAACCTTAATGAAATAAGTCTTCCATATCATTTTAAAACAGATCATCTGTATCGTTATGGACGCCCTTCAATTCTCTTCCGATTAATTCCAAAATAAAAACGACTGCCATCTGGGATGTCAGATCATAATCTTCGTCTTGTTTATATTTATACTCTGAAACATAATAATTTATATTGCAGTCACTCATCTTCGCCAAAGAACAGTTTGCCTTATTTGTAATAGATATCAGGCTGCTCCCTCTTCTTTTCAACTTTTCTGCCAACATCAGTGTCTGTTCCGTCTCTCCTGATACAGACAATGCGATTGTAGCTATTCTCTCACCTTTTCCACGAAATACTGGCGTGAACGGATCATCAATAGCAAATGAAAACCAGCCTACATTATTAAAATATCTTGCCCCATACTTTCCTATAAAAGAAGAATTCCCCACACCTACAAATATAATTGACGATGCCTTTGTAAGTAACTTCACAGCTTCCTGGATATTCTCAGCAAATGCCTGTGTCTGCACCCGTTCAAAGAAATCTTTAACCGCAGTAAGATCCATATTGATTTTCTTCTTTTCCTTGCTGCTGACTTCCTGTTTAATTTCAAACGGAATTCAGAATATCCCTCGCATCCTACCTTTTTACAAAAGCGAAGGATCGTCGTTGTTGAAACATGAACCGCCTCTGCCAGCTCGCGTACTTTCATATATACTACTTTCTCTTCATTGCTGATGATGTAATTATACACATCCATCTCCAACTGATTAAAGGATTTTATCATCTCATGCGTAAACATATGAATTCAGTTCCCTTCTGTTTTTCTCTCTATTCCATAATCATATTATGTTCTTTAGAAGCAGTGTTTATCCCGCATTTTAATCGTGTTTTTCATTACTTCATCGTCTTCGCCAGTGAATTGAGAAATGCCCACATCTCTGGATTAGCCAATACTTTTGCCAGAAGTTCCGAATCGACTTCATCAGCAACGATTATAAATAGTAGACCTGCTGACTCCTAAGATTTCCTGTAACTCTTGAACTGTATAACATCTTTTTTCTGACATTTCTTTATTCTCTTTTTTGAAATATGAAAAAACAATATCATATCTCGTTTCCGATGGTATTGCTGTACATTGCCTGTGCATTAACAATTTCTGATTTTGAAATTGTGTCTGTTGTAACAATGCTTATCTGGATCAGTATTCCAGCTCTTGCTATATATATACGACATGATTTCGGGCATGTCAAGAGCAGGCGTCAAAAACGTCCTTCATTTCTATCTCCACAACTTTTTCATCATGGTCTCTCTGTTTCTCACTACCTATATTCATGTTTGACCTCCTTTTCCCTGGACTAAAAAAAAAGCCCAGACTAGATTTTTTGTAAATCTAATCTGAGCGTTTTATATCTCTCATGTCTGATTTCTCAGACAAGAAAACCCGTTTTACAGATTTTGACAACCCAAAAATGAAAAAAGCAGTAATGAATTTTCTTAATCATTACTGCTTCAAACAACTGTTCTCAGGGGGAATCGAACCCCCAACTAGCGCTTAGGAGGCGCTTGTTATATCCATTTAACTATGAAAACAAATGTATATTACAAACAAATACTACCCTGCATCCAAATGTTTCCTTTGAAACGTCTGCCAACCATCGGCTCACCGATGAGGTCATTTTTGTTTATACACACGCTAAATATTATATCATTACATGACACTTTTATGCAATATATTTTTTCATTTGTAATGATATTTTTTTCTTCTGTGAACTCAATAATATCTCCCAGCACGCTGTACTGGTCACTTTCGATGCCATATGGCATGAAATATGTTGTTACGATTGAAAGAATATCCTCGTTTTGGATTCTTCTCGTAATGGATGAGTATAAATCTATATCTTCCATTGTGAGGCTTTCCATAGCGCCCTCATCGCCATCCCTGGCCTCTGCAATCAGCTGCTTTCTATCTTTTTTGTCTGAATCAACTGTATTTAATGTTTTAGCCTTTTTTTGTTTCATTGGTAGCAAAATACAGCCATCAACTGATAGTCCTGAGAGCACTGCTCCCTTTGCCCTTACCTCTCTGTTTATGTATGCCTTCTCTGACAGGTAGTCACACACATTCTGCAGATAAAATATAAGTGTTACGCCGAGATTAGGGTCATCACATACGCCTGCATATGATTCCTTCTCTGAGTGCTTTTCGATATCTATTATCTCATTTGTAGTCTTTTCGCTTCCCGTGAAATACGGATAGTAATAATCTATGTCAAAGCTATCATCGTCATTGTATATTCCTCTGACTGTAATTCCCATATTGGGTGCCACATCACATGACAGCTCGGCAAATTCATTGCCCTCTGAATCCTTTGTTACCTTTAGTTTTTCCGGCTTATCAATTATATTGTTAATTACCTCGTTTAACTGTTTCTTTGTTATATCTGAAAATCCTATTGCTCTGAGGAATTGGTGCATTACTTATTTCTCTTTTCTTTAAATTACCTGAAGAATTGAAATGTTTTTATCAAGCATGAGATTCAATCTGTTGTGAAGCATCAATTTGCCATTATTTTCATTTCCAAAAATCATGATAATAGGATTCTCCGGATCTACTGTCTGGGAAACTACTACTCCCTCTTCTTCAGCATTTGTCTTTACTGTTGTACCGACAGGATATCTGGCTATTGATGATAGCAGGCACTTAATAATTTTGTTATCATATCTGCCGCCATCATTTTCCTTTATCTGATTTATGGCTTCCTGCACACAAATACGCTTACACTCCATACCGCTTATCAGCGAATCAAACGCATCACATGCCTGGATTATTCTGCATTCCAGTTCTTTATTCTTTTGCTTCATAGGAAAACCTGTGCCTGCCATATTTTCATGATGTGATAAAACCATCTTCATTGATATTGGCGCTATCCAGTTTTCCTCATCCAATGCCGAATATCCTAAAATGGTATGCTTTTTATATTCAAAAAGCTCCGCAGGATTTGCATTGGAAAAATCCCTGTTTTTATATCGTGTGACAATAAAACGCAGCCCGATGTCATGTAATAAACATCCCACCGCTATGTTATACTTTCGCTTTTCGTCAAGCTTTAGCTTTCTTGCAACAAGTACTGATAAAAGTGTCACCATGACTGTGTGCTCATATAAGTCCGAATTACGCTCTTTTATATCAACAATCACGTCATATGGCATATCATTTATATCATGGACAATATCATTTGCGATTATTTCAAATTCCTTTAAGGATTTGCCATCATGATATATATGGCTTTCCATCAGTCTACGCACTTTTTTCACGTATTTGTCGAAAATAGCCGGGTCTACTATAGAATTCGGACTTTCGTAATTCTCATACGGATCCTCTACCATCACTGATTCTATTCCAAGTGACTCTATAAGTGGCACATAATCAGGCTTAATCCTTGTGCCATTTGGTATTAAAATATCATTTTTTTCTGTTAGTATTGGTTCCGCAAGTACTTCACCGCCAACTAAGCTGCTGACTGCTTTTATCCTCATAAACTAAAACACCCCATTGTTATTTTTCTGCAGGCATATTTGCCTCCTTGGCCATATTCAACGCTTCCTGCTCTTCATCTGCTAAAACAATAATGGAATTTCCGCCAACAATCTCCTTGATGTATGTATAGCAGCCCTCACGACTGTGAACGGCATTGAGTACAAAGCCATCATCCTTTCCATTTAACATGGCAAGTGAAAAGCTTAGCTTTCCGCCCATCTCATTGAATGCATCATACTTCACAAGTCCTACCTTCTGGTATGAACACTTCATGTTAGCAAATAATTCTTCTATATTCTTTTTGATTGATGAGTTTGCTGCAACAAGTTCATCTACCTCGTCAAGTCTCTTGATAATTGTGTCCTCCAATGACTTTGCAGTTTTTCCACTCATAAACACTTTGTATCTTTTTTTGAGCTTACCGGTCTGCACCATATTTGTGATTATGAGGATGAGCAGAATAATTACCACTCCCGCCAATCCTAATATAATGTAGTCGGAATCGAATCCTAAATATTCAGAAATCATTTTTTACTCCTATCTATATTGTCGTATATTGCATAAAATTTAAATAGTCTCTTTGTCTCATTTTCTGTATGATTTTATTATTTCTTTTCATTAAATATACAAAATCTAAATACTATCTAATTATTTCTATTGATTTTGGACTGAATTGAGCATGTTTACTATTCTATCCAGCTCATCATGAGAATAATATTCTATTTCTATCTTTCCGGAATTTTCATTTTTCCTGTTAATTAGAACTTTTGTTCCCATATTCTTTTTAAGCTTTTCCTCAAGATCCTTGTAGATTGCTTCCATCTGAGGATTAACCGGTTTTTCAGACTTTGTCTTTTTCTTGTTCTTCTGTAATGATTTAACAAGCTTCTCTGTATCCCTAACACTTAGCTTTTGGTCGAAAATCTGTTGTGCTACCACATACTGCTGATTCTGATCTTCTATACCAAGTAATGCTCTTGCATGGCCTGTAGTGAGCATTTCATCTATCACCATCTGCTGTACCTTTTCATTTAGCTTGAGTAAACGCATTGAATTGGTAACTGCTGTTCTGCTCTTTGATACTCTCTCTGCCACATCATCCTGCTTCAGTTTAAATTCTTCAAGCAGACGCTTGTATGCCAAAGCCTCCTCAATTGGATTCAAATCCTCTCTCTGAATATTTTCTATAAGGGAGATTTCCATAATCTGCTGATTGGTCAATTTTTTGATTATGACAGGGACTTCCTTTAGACCTGCCAGCTTTGCTGCTCTCCATCTTCGCTCACCTGCGACGATTTCATAGTAATCATCCCTTTCCTGGCAAAGTAAAGGCTGTAAAATGCCAAACTGTTTTATTGATTCTGATAACTCTATAAGTGCATCCTCATCAAATTTCTTTCTAGGCTGTTCTCTGTTAGGCTCTACTTTATTAATATCTATCATTACAGCATCCGCTGCATGATTGCTCTTTGGTTTTACCGGCTTTGATACCTTGTCTGTAATTAATGAATCAAGTCCCTTACCCAATCCTTTTTTTGCCGCCATACTTTCTTAAATATCCTTTCTTGCTATTATTTCCTTTGCCAGATTTCTGTAGCTTTCTGCTCCGGCCGATTTACTGTCATACATATTTATCGGAATACCATATGATGGTGCCTCAGCTAATCTGATATTTCTTGGAATCATTGTATTGTAAATCTTTGTATCCAGATTTTCTTTTACTGTCTCTACAACCTGATTTGACAGATTTGTCCTAACATCATACATGGTGAAAACAACTCCCTCAATCTGCAGCTCCGGATTAAGTCTCTCCTGCACCAGATTGATTGTATGAATCAGCTGACTAAGTCCCTCCAAGGCATAATATTCACACTGAATAGGAACAAGAACTGTATCTGCAGTAGTCATTGCATTTACTGTCAGCATGTTGAGTGAAGGAGGACAATCTATAATAATAAAATCATAGTCCTCTTTTATGTAATCAACTGCACTCTTTAATATATATTCCTTATCATTTATGCCCAAAAGCTCAATCTCTGCTCCGGCCAGATTTACATTAGATGGAATAACATATAAATTGTCCACCACCGTATTTTCAATACTCTCTGCAATTGAACACTCATCAAGCATGAGATTGTATACCGTATTCTCCACTTCGTCCTTATTTACACCAAGGCCGCTTGTCATATTACCCTGCGGGTCTAAATCAATTGCCAGCACCTTTTTCTTTTTTTCAGCCAGACACGCTGCCAAATTGATAGAAGTAGTGGTCTTTCCAACCCCACCCTTTTGATTTGCAACTGCTATAATTCTTCCCATTATAAATCCTTTCGCAATTAACTTAAAATTTCTGCCGAATCATCATATTTTTAAATTGTAAATTGAAATCTTACACACTCAAATTATTATATCACTCTTAACTGTATAATGCTATAAAATTCCACTATATGTATGCACATTATTTTTTTTAATAATTGAAATAATTATTCATCCAATTCATTTTTTATTTTGCTAAATGCAACTATACATTCTTGCCCATTTCATATACTTTATTTAAAGTATCATGCATATTTTTCACATCATCAGTTTTTCTTGTGTCATACGCAAATATAATACCACCCTCTTCACTTCCATTTTCTCCAAAGCATGAAATATACTGTCTGAAACATTTAATCATGGTTTGTACATTTATTTTTTTTCTTGTAGCTGCAGCACTTAATAAATAGAAAATCTTCTTATCCATACTATCTTCAATTGCAAAAGTTCTGTCAATCATTCTTTTCGTCAAAGAGGGCCAGGTATAAAAGTAAACCGGACATGCTAAAACAATTACATCTGCTTTATACATTTCATCATATATTTCATTCATATCATCGTCTTGAACACATTTTCCTCCATTTTGCTGACAAATAGCACAACCACAACAATCTATTATTGTTTTATCCTTCAATACAATTTCTGTTACAGTATTATGATTTTCAATTGCGCCTTTGGCAAATATATCAGCCATTGTTGCAGTATTACCTTCTGCTCTTGGACTTCCTTTAATTATTAAAACTTTTTTATTCATACAAATTATGTCACCTTCTATATCCTTTATTTAAATTTTTAATCGTCTAATTATTAAAACATTGCATTCTCGTATTCACTCATTATATCATTTAAATGTTTCACGTGAAACATTCTCATTTTATCATTTAATACTTATATTTATCAATTAATATTAATAATTGATTATACACCATCATATAATTTAAAACATAAAATATTAACCTATACAATATAAATTCACACCTTATTTATTTTTATAAGTACTATACTATATTATATTTAAGCTCATCCACAACCTAAGGAATCTGGCATACATATACATTCCAAACGAGTCTACGCAGTAACTTAGAGTATGTTTGAAATCACTTCTATACGTAGCAGCGCTCGTACACGGATGTACGAGTGAGTCCATACTGAGCCACGATGGCGAATATGGACGGTGGCGTACTATTGTCTCAACCTATATGTGATTTCTTACATACTCTTAGTTGCATAGTAAAACGAGTGCGAAATGTATATGTATGACGGATTCCGTACTACTGTCAATAAACTAAAACATCCGTATTAATTAAATCATATATTATATAAATAAAGGAATGTTTCACGTGAAACATTTTGTATAATTCAATATATATATGTATGGTAAATCCACAATTTAAGGAATCTGGCATACATATACATTCCAAACGAGTCTACGCTACAACTTAGAGTATGTTTGAAATCACTTCTATACATAACAACGCTCGTACACGGATGTACGAGCGAGTCCATACTGAGCCACGATGGCGAATATGGACGGTTGCGTACTACTATCTCAACCTATATGTGATTTCTTACATACTCTTGGTTGCGGAGTAAAACGAGTGCAGAATGTATATGTATGACGGATTCCGTATTACTGTCAATAAACAATATTAATCACTATAAATCAAATCATATATTAGAAGAGGAATGTTTCACGTGAAACACTATATTTTATTATTTAATTCTCGAGTATTATACCATAGGATTTTTATAGTACATCCACAGCGTAAGGAATCCGGCATACATATATATTCCAAACGAGTCTACGCAGTAACTTAGAGTATGTTTGAAATCACTTCAACACTTAGCAACGCTTGTACACGGATGTACGAGCGAGTCCATACTGAGCCACGATGGCGAATATGGACGGTTGCGTCCTATTGTCTCAACCTATATGTGATTTCTTACATACTCTTGGTTGCGGAGTAAAACGAGTGCGGAATGTATATGTATGCTGGATTCCGTACTATTGCCAATAAACTAAATCATATATTAGAAGAGGAATGTTTCACGTGAAACACTATATTTTATTATTTAATTCTCGAGTATTATACCATAGGATTTTTATAGTACATCCACAGCGTAAGGAATCCGGCATACATATACATTCCAAACGAGTCTACGTAGTGACTTAGAGTATGTTTGAAATCACTTCTATGCATAGCAACGCTCGTACACGGATGTACGAGCGAGTCCATACTGAGCCACGATGGCGAATATGGACGGTTGCGTACTATTGTCTCAACCTATATGTGATTTCTTACATACTCTTAGTTGCGGAGTAAAACGAGTGCGGAATGTATATGTATGACGGATTCCGTATTACTGTCAATAAACTATATTAAATAATCAAAAAGGAATGTTTCACGTGAAACATTCCTTTAATGTAAAATAAATAATGTAAAATATACTACATAATCTGAATAATGTTGTTACGAATTGCAAATACCGCAGCCTGAGTACGATCAGTAACCTCAAGCTTTTTGAAAATACTTGAAATATGATTCTTAACAGTTCTCTCACTAATCTTCATTTCCTTAGCAATATCTCTGTTAAACTTACCAACAGCCATTTCTTTAAGCACTTCCATCTCTCTCTTAGTAAGATCATCTATCTTAAGCTCATCCTCATTCTTCTGAATCATCTTAGAATTAAGAGCCGGAATAAGACTTGGCTGTATATAAGTCTCACCATCAGCAATAGTGAAAATAGCCTTTTTAAGCTCAGCAGACTCAGAATCTTTCAGTACATATCCGTTAATTCCGATATCTACAGCCTTCATAAGATATTCTGTCTCATTGTGAACAGTAAGAACAAGTACCTTTACCTTAGATTTTCTGTCCTTTAAAGCTTTTAATACCTCAAGACCATTCATCTTTGGCATATTGATATCCAAAAGTAATACATCTGGTCTGAATGTCTTTAATTTATCAAGGCAGTCCTCACCATTCTCTGCCTCAGCAATAACCTTGATATCACCGTCAAGCTCCAGCAGATTTTTAAGTCCCTCTCTGATCATAGAATGATCATCTGTAATCATAATGTTAATAGCCATAATTTAGTCCTCCTTATTTACAGGTATAATTACCTTAACTATACACCCCTCACCGGGTTTTGATGAAATAGATATTTTACCGGAAAGAAGATAAATTCTTTCCTTCATCATAGATAATCCAAAGCCTGAATTATCATCTCTGGTAAACTCAGGAATAGCAGATGTATCAAAACCATCTCCATCATCCTTTATTGTCAAAGTAAGTGATTTTGGTTCATACTTTAATGAAACATTAATTTCTTTGGCATGACCATGCTTGATAGAATTACTGCAAGCCTCTTGAATGACCCTGAGTAAGGTTAGTGACACAAGACTGTCTACCATGTACTCATCACCGAATGTCTTGAAATTACATCTTATATTATTTGAATTGCGAAGCTTATCAAGCGCACGCTCAACAGTAATATTAAATCCAATATCATCAAATGACATAGGTCTTAAATTATAAATCATATTTCGAAGCTCATTGATAATATCCTTCAGTATCTTTCCCTGAGACGTGAGCTCAAGCCGGCACCTGATAGGGTCAACATCCATAAGTTTAAGACAAAGCTCTGTCTTGTGAGTAAGTGATGTCAGACTCTGTACAGTAGAATCATGCAAATCACGAGCGATACGCTGTCTCACTCTCCACAGTCTGTAAAATCACCCTCTTAAAAGCATCACTATCCTCTTCGTTGATAACATCAGATATGGCCTCTGAAATTTCTACTTCATTAGTTGTCTCATCAGAATTATACACTCTGATAACACTGTTGATTTCATCAATCTTGCAATCAACATCAGAAATCTGTTTGTGTAAAGACTTTATCTGAGGCTCAATCAGCTTCTGCTCTTCCTTAAGTTCCTTAACTTTACTCTTATTATATGAATTGATTTCACGTGGAGTAAAAGCCTCAAAGCTTTCATCGGATTTTCCTTCAAGCATCTGGATAATCTTGATATTTTCTTTAAAATGATTCTCAGCGGCAGTAAGCTTTTCTATAAGCGCATACTTGCTGTCATAAAATTCATCTCTTGTTTTCTCTAAATATTTTTTAACCATAACCACCGAACATTTGTTTGTATAATTAATTTATCTACGATATAATTATATATCATTTTTACTATATTTAAAAGCAATTATAAAAAATAATTGTATAAAACTTCTTTTTTGTTATAATATAGTTATAAGAATACAAAATCAATATATCAAATTTTTCAGATAAAAACAAGGAGGTTATAATATGAAAAAAAGTACAAAAAATCTGCTTTTTCTCACATCTGCAGTGATTGCCGGAATGCATATATACAACAGAGTTGTAGACTCTAATGCTGAAAGAAAAAATGCACTCAAAGTAGACAATGGCCACTACTACAAATGGAAAGAAGGAAATATCTTTTATACAAAAACCGGCACCGGTGAGCCAATACTTTTAATACACGACACCGACTCCGGAGCATCCGGTGAAGAATGGGCAAAGGTAGCTAAAAAGCTTGCAAAGAACAATACCGTATACACTATTGATTTGCTTGGATGTGGCCGCTCGGACAAGCCTTCCATCCAATATACAGGCTACATGTATGTACAGATTATCACAGCCTTTGTAAATGACGTAATCGGAAAGCCTGTTAACGTAGCTGCAACCAATCTATCAACAGCTCCTGTAATCATGGCAAATGCTCTGTCAAAGGATTTATTTAATAAAATAATACTTATAAACCCTGTATCATTGCAACAGCTTAAATGCATACCTGACAAGAGCACCAAATTTAAGCAGAACATAATTAATCTGCCAATCATAGGTACATTTATATACAATAAGCTTATGAGCCCTATCAAGGTAGATTTACTCTTCAGAAATAAATTTATTTCAAGAGGACAGCTCATATCAGATAAGATGAAGGATGCATACTATGAGTCCGCACATAAAGGGCAAAGCCGCGGCAAATATCTTTACTCAAGCATTTTATCAAACTACATCAATACTAATATTGCGCCCGCTCTCAAGAACCTGGACAAAGATGTATCAATTATAGCATCAACAGGAATAAAAAATAATATGGATGTTATCAACAATTACCATAAGCTAAACAGTAAATGCGACATCATCCATATTGCAAATGCAAAGCTTTATCCTCAGTTAGAGTTACCGGAGAAGACAGCTTCAATTATTAAAAAAATTGTTACTAACTAATTCTATACTTTAATCTAAAATAAGGCACCGCCTATAACTATTCTTCAACAATTATAACGGTTTTTTACAATGGTTTCTTTGAAGGCAGTCCGGCTTTTCTCGGATACTTGTTGCTCGTATTCATAACCTTATCAATTATGACAAAAGAGCGATGATTATCCGAGTAGCCAAACTGCTCTATTTTATTCAACTTTCCTCCCAACAGATAAATGGCCGACTTTGCATCTGCCACCTCGCTCTCGCACTCACCTGATTTATATGACACAAAGCAGCCTCCCATTTTCACAAACGGCAGACAGTATTCTGAAAGAGTAGACAGATTTGCAACTGCTCTCGATACACAAATATCATAAGATGCCCTGTGTTCCCTATCTCTGGCAAAATCCTCTGCCCTGCCATGAACTGCTTCAATATCCTTAAGATCAAGCGCTTCAATCACTTCATTTAAAAATCCCACTCTCTTATTAAGTGAATCTAATAAAGTAATCTTAAGCTGAGGAAAAGCTATCTTAAGAGGAATACCGGGAAAACCAGCTCCGGTTCCGACATCAATGATACTTTTTTCCGCGTTTAAATCTAATGTGTGGCACAAAAACAAGCTATCAAGGAAGTGTTTCTCTATTACCTCGTCGAAATCTGTGATGGCAGTAAGGTTCATAACCTTGTTTTTTTCGATAAGCATGTCATAATATAGCTCAAATTGCTCTAATTGTGAATTATTTAATGTACATTTAATTTTTGATAATTCATCAGTGAAGTGTGTGAAATCATATTTCATATTTTATTCTCCATTATTATTGTTCAACGCTTGTATTATCTGGGTTTAATCTAGAAAATAAATCAGGATTTGAGTATTTTAATTGTTCCAGAAATACCAGTAAAACCGATATATCAGCCGGTGTGACACCTGAAATTCTGGATGCCTGACCTATACTAAGCGGCTGAAATTCATTCAACTTCTGCTGTGCTTCAATTCTCAGACCCGAAATAGTATTATAATCAAAATCAGTAGGTAACAGTTTTTTCTCAAGCTTCTTAAAATGAGAGACCTGCTTGATCTGTCTTGAAATATACCCTGCATACTTAATAAGAATATTAATCTGTTCTCTTGTGTCATCAGATAGCTTAGGTCTGTCGGGATCTATCGGAGCGAGCTTGTCATAATCCAGCTCAGGTCTTCTGATAAGCTCCTCAAGTGTGGTTCCGTTGCTAAGCTCTATACTGTTGTATTTCTTCAGAATTTCCTGTACATCAGCCCTTGCACCGATATTTACATGCGACACTCTCTCTATTTCTTTATCAATAAGCTCTTTCTTTTTACATACATAGTCATATCTTTCCTTTGAAATCAGACCAACCTCGTATCCCTTCTCGGTGAGACGCAAATCTGCATTGTCCTGTCTTAAAAGGAGACGATATTCCGCTCTTGAAGTCATCATGCGGTAAGGTTCCCTATTTTTCTTAGTGACCAGATCATCTATCAACACACCTATGTACGCTTCTGACCTGTCAAGTATCAATGGCTTTTTGCCAAGTATCTTCATTGCTGCATTAATGCCGGCGATAAGTCCCTGACAGGCTGCCTCCTCATATCCGGACGAACCGTTGAACTGTCCACCACTGAACAGACCATGTATTTTCTTAAACTCGAGCGACGCATATAGCTGGTTTGCATTGATACAGTCGTACTCTATGGCATAAGCATCTCTTACTATCTTCACATTTTCAAGTCCCGGAAGGGTGCGGTACATCTCATACTGCACATCCTCAGGCATAGACGAAGACATACCTCCCACATACATCTCGTTTGTGTTTAAACCCTCAGGCTCAATAAATATCTGATGTCTTTCCTTTTCAGCAAACTTAACCACCTTATCCTCTATTGAAGGACAATACCTAGGACCTGTTCCCTCTATGATGCCTGCATAAATCGGTGAACGGTCGAGATTGTTTCTGATAATCTCATGGGTCTTACTATTCGTATATGTAAGCCAGCATGAAACCTGATCAATCTGCACACTTTCAGGATCAGTTGTAAATGAAAACGGCACTACCCTCTCGTCACCGAACTGTTCCTCCATCTTGGAAAAATCAAGACTTCTCTTATCTACACGCGCTGGAGTTCCTGTTTTGAATCTGCGCATCTCAATTCCGTGATCTATGAGCGACTGAGTCAGATGGTTGGCTGCCAAAAGTCCATTCGGACCTGTATGAGTGATCATCTCGCCGGTTAAGCATCTGGCTCTTAAATATGTACCGGTGCACAGCACAATCGCCTTACAATGATATAAAGCTCCCGAAGTAGTTTTTGCACCGACTATATTATTATTCTCATCGGTAACAATCTCAGAAACCTCACCCTGTCTGATGGTCAGATGGTCGGTATTTTGAAGGGTTTTTCTCATTTCCATACTATATTCCGCTTTATCTGCCTGCGCGCGGAGAGAATGAACAGCAGGCCCCCTTCGATTTATTTAGCATCTTTGACTGGATAAAGGTCTTGTCAATGTTTTTTCCCATCTCGCCGCCAAGTGCATCAATCTCCCTGACGAGATGCCCTTTCGAGCTTCCACCGATATTCGGATTACATGGCATGAGCGCTATACTGTCCACGCTTACCGTGAAAACAATAGTCTCAAGTCCAAGCCTGGCACACGCAAGTGCTGCCTCACATCCCGCATGTCCTGCACCAACTACAACAACATCATAATTTTCTTCAACAAACTTACTGCACATAACTGCCTACTTTCCCATACAAAATTTACTGAATATCTCATCCATCAGATCATCCTCAACCGATTCTCCTATTATGAGTCCAAGCGACTCATACGCACTCATCAAATCAATCGAATAAAAATCCTCCGGCATATCATCATCAATACTGTTCATAACAAGCTTAAGACTTTCCTTAGCATCTGACAATAGTTTTTTATGCCTGATATTTGTGATATAAATCTCATCATTGAATGAGACCTCTCCATCAAAAAACATTTCCTTTATTGTATCAGAAAGCTCATCTATTCCCGAGCTTTCCTTTGCAGAAACCGAAATAACCGTTTTATCCACAAGCTTTTTTATATCATCTGCCGACACCTTTGAAGCCAGATCCGACTTATTTAGTAAAATGACAGCCTTTTTATCCTTAATAAAATTGATAATATCATAATCATTATCATCAAGTGCCACTGACGAATCAACCACATATATGATTAAATCAGCTCCATTGGCATGCTCCATTGCCTTTTTCACACCAATTTTTTCAACAACATCCTCAGTGCTTCTAATACCTGCAGTATCAACGAGATTTAAGGTTATTCCACCAATATTAATCTGCTCCTCAAGCACATCTCTCGTGGTTCCGGCTATATCCGTGACAATTGCCCTGTCAGTTCCGACAAGCACATTTAAGAGATGACTTTCCGGCATTTGGCTTTCCAATGATGACTGTATTTATTCCTTCCTTCAGAATCCTGCCATTATCTGAGGTTTTTAACAGACCATCTATCTCCATATACTCGTTATCCACAATTGCACGTAGTTTTTGTGGATAACCATCCAGGGAAATGTGTTCAGGGTCGTCAAGTGCCGACTCAATAAAAGCAATCTCATGCAAAAGCTGCTCTCTTATCTGCCTGATGCTTCCGAGCACGGCTCCGCCTAGCTGGCTTAAAGAGCTTTTGAGCGCAAAATCATTTTTTGAATTTATTACATCTATAACAGATTCTGCCTGGGATAAATCAATCCTGCCGTTTAAAAATGCCCTTTTAGTAAACTCTCCGGGCTCTGCCGGTCTTGCTCCGTTTTTGATTACCGCTTCAAGCACTCTCTTCATAACATACACACCACCGTGGCAGTCTATCTCCACAGTGTCCTCCCTGGTGTATGTATTTGGAGCCTTCATCAAAAGCACCATAACCTCATCTATTTTCTCATCGCCGTCATATATAAAACCATAATGAATGGTATGTGACTGACAGGCGCTTATTTTCTTTTTATTATTCTTGCTTTTATAAATCCTATCTATTACCGAAAGTGCATCATCTCCGCTTATCCTGATAATTCCGATTCCTGACGGAGACATAGCTGTGGCAATAGCCGCTATTGTATCATTTTGCATATGAAATCCTCAAAAATTCTAAGATAATATATATTCAAAAAGGATACCTGAAACCAGATACCCTTTTAATGATTTATATCTATTATTTCTTAAGTGTCACAACAACGTGTCTGTAAGGCTCATCACCCTCGCTGTGTGTTTCAACAAATCTATCATTCTGAAGTGCAGAATGAATCACTCTTCTCTCAAAAGGATTCATCGGCTCAAGAGAAACAGGTCTCTTTGTACGCTTAACCTTGAATGAAATATTCTTGGCAAGATTCTCAAGTGTCTCTCTTCTTCTCTTTCTGTAATCCTCAGTATCAATCTTTACTCTGTAGTAATTCTCAGACTGCTTATTTATAGCAAGATTTGTAAGGTACTGGAGTGAATCGAGAGTCTGACCTCTCTTGCCGATTAAAACGCCCATCTCAGGACCGTTAAGCTCAACATCAACATTTCTGTTGTCCTCATCCACTTTGATATCAATAGTAACCTCAAGCTTCATTGCCTTAAACACACTGTCAAGGAATTCGCGAATCTCATCCTCAACACTTGCCTCGGCCTTTTTAACCTTGATGACAGCATCACGGCTGCCAATTCCAAGAAAACCATTGCTTCCCTTATCAATTACCTCATACTCGAGCTTATCGCTTGTTGTTCCAAGTTTAATAGATGCCTCTGTCAAAGCATCGTCAATTGTTTTTGCAGATACTTCAATGTATTCCACTATTTTCTCCCCCTATTTGCGTGAATTGCGTTCATTAAACTCTTTAACCATATTAGCCTTTGAAGCAAGTGAGCCTGCCTTTGCATTAGCCTTGTACTCAGCGGCCTTTGCAAGCTTCTCCTCTGTGCCTGCTGATACAGATACGTTTGCCTTATTGTCAATTGACTTTGTCTTAATCTGAGCTGCCTTCTTTATATAATCCTCAGACAGTCCCATTTTTTCTCTCTTCTTCTTTGCCTTTTCCTCGTTCTTTGCCATAACAGCCTCAAGATCAAGATTCTCTATATGTCTGTTGACGAAGAACTGCTGGATACCTCTTACAAGTGCAGAGCAGATCCAGTAAATACCAAGACCTACAGGAACTGTAAAGCAGATAACAAATGACATAAATGGCATCATGAGATTCATCATCTTCATCTGGCTTGCCATCTGATCATTGCCGTTTGTAGCCTGTGGCATGAGCTTGATATTAAGCATCTGTGTCAGATATGACAGTACAGGAATAAGCAGTGCAAGTATTACAAAAAAAAAGTAACCACTTATCAGGCTTATCCGTAAAGTTGCTTTTTATGATATACCAAGGTGTATCTGAGATATTCAGTCCCAAAAAGTAGTTGAAATGAAGTAACGCATCATGTGTCTTCTCAACTGCGCTCTGGATACCATCAAAAAACTTACCGTCCATAAGAGCATCCCAGCCCTTTGAAGGAAGCTTATAAAGGATATCAATGATATAATTGCTTAAAGTATCACCACTTGCATCGGCAAGCTTTGAAGCCGCATTTGAAGCGTTAAGACCGCTTGATGTAACAACATTATACTTTTCCATCAGACTGACAAGTGTATTCTGATATCCGCTTGTCTGCTGAATTGAATCAACAAGCCCTGTAAAAGAGCCCTTAACTCCGCTCAGATAAGCAGGAATATTGTAGAACACACGGTACAGTGCAAACAGAATAGGCATCTGTATAAGCATCTGCACACAGCTTCCCATCGGAGAAATACCGTACTTCTGGTACAAAAGCTGTGTCTCCTCCTGCATGGCCATCATTGAAGCCTGATCCTTTTTATTTTTATATTTAGCCTGGATAGCCTGCATCTCGGGCTGCATTTTCTGTGATAGCTTAGAAAACTTCTGCTGCTTAATAGTCAGTGGCAACAGACACATGTAGATTATAATCGTAATAATTACAATACTTAGTACAACGCTCTCAACTCTTCCACCTGTAATATTAGATATACCACTGTATATCCAATCCATCAGGATACCGAGAAGCTTGGCAATTGGTCCAAGAATAGAGCCTGGATATGCGGTTAATAAAATGTCCGACATAAAAACCTCCATTGCTGCTATGGAACCGGATCATACCCACCCTTTGAAAAAGGATTACATCTCAATATCCTCCATGCCGCAAGCAGACCACCCTTTATGGCACCGTACTTTTGCACAGCCTGCAAACCATACTCTGAGCAGGTCGGACAATATGGGCATTTCGTTGATTTCATCGGGGAAATATACTTCCTATAAAATTTAATCAAAAATATTAAGATACTTTTCAAAACGATTCCATCTTCTTTTTCATTATTCAAATATTTTGTTTCTTAATAATCCTGTGAAGACCTCCAAGATGTAAAACAGCACTTTCTATTTCCTTATAACCAACATGCCGCGCTGCAACTCTTGCGATGACTACGATGTCCAAACCACTATCGAACATGTCCTCATGTAGTCTGTAGCTCTCTCTCACGAGACGAGTAATATGATGTCTAATAACACTATTTCCAACTTTTTTGCTAACTGATATACCTATACGATTATTTTCTGTGTTATTTTTCAGAACATACATAACGAGGTATCTGTTAGCAAACGATACACCGTTATTATATACATTCTGAAAATCCTTGTTTTTTTTCAACGAATCTGAAAATTTCATTTGAAGCTGTCCTTCTAAAAACAATCAAAAATGAAGAAAAGACCACAAAAATTGTGGCCTATGCTGATAATTTTTTTCTTCCTTTTAATCTTCTTGCTGCGATTACTTTTCTTCCGCCAGCAGTTTTCATTCTCTGTCTGAATCCATGAACTTTTGCTCTCTGTCTCTTCTTAGGTTGGAATGTCATCTTCATATATATCCACCTCCTTTACGTTAAAAAACATCGGTATAATTATAACAAAAATTCCTGTTGTGTCAAGGATTTTCTCAATTTTCTTTAAATTTCTACATATATTTTTTTATCGGTTTACATTCCACAATAAAAATGTGGAAAACGAGTTTCTTCTATATATATAATAATTCTTGATAACCGTCTATATTTTGATATAAACCACCTATTGTGACCAACATATTGTGGAAAGTTATCAAGATATCAAAAAGTTATCCACAATATGTGAATAACATGTTGGTAACTTTGTATAATTGTGGTTAAAAAATGTGAATAAATCATTTTTGTAAATCTTTTTACATTGCCTAAATGCCAAAAATAGTGTACTATATAGTATGTATGGGATTGTGGAGAACATTCCCATAATATACTCTTTATATGTTAAATAATGGAGAACTTTGATGGATAAAGTAATGGAAAAGTGGAATGAAATACTACAGATGGTCAAGGAAGAGCATGGTCTGACAGACGTTTCATTTAATACGTGGATAAAACCACTTGAGGTGTTCGCCATAGACGGCAATACACTGTATATTCTCGTTCCGTCTGAGCAGATGGGGCTCAGCTATATCAACAAAAAATATTATCTTCCTCTTAAGGTAGCTATAGGTGAGGTGACAGGTATCGAGTATGATATCCAGTTTATTTTACCGGATCAGGCTCAGAGCCTTAAGTTTAAAAACAACGATACCCCTCAGCTTGAGCCACAGACTCCTGTAAAGGGGGATCACTCAAACTTAAACCCTAACTATACATTTGACACCTTTGTCGTAGGTAATAATAACAGGTTTGCCCATTCTGCTTCTCTTGCAGTGGCAGAAAGCCCGGGTGAAGCATACAATCCGCTATATATATATGGTGGTCCGGGACTTGGCAAAACTCATCTTATGCATTCAATAGGTCATTTCATCATTGACCAGAATCCTGATACCAAGGTGCTTTATGTTACTTCTGAAGAGTTTACCAACGAGGTTATCGAATCTATCCGTAACGGTAATTCTTCTGCCATGACAAAGTTCCGTGACAAATACAGGACTGTAGATGTGCTCATGATTGATGATATCCAGTTCATCATAGGAAAGGAAAGTACTCAGGAGGAGTTTTTCCACACCTTCAACACACTGCAGACACAGGGCAAGCAGATTATCCTTACCTCTGATAAGCCGCCTAAGGAGATGGAGACTCTAGAGGAGCGTATCCGCTCACGTTTCGAATGGGGACTGATGGCTGATATCGGTACTCCTGACTATGAGACGAGGATGGCTATCCTCCGTAAGAAAGCTGAAACTGACAATTTTGATATAGATGATGATATTTTAAACTACATTGCTTCAAACATCAGCTCCAACATCCGTGAGCTTGAGGGAGCCTTAAACAAGCTTTTAGCCTTCCACAATCTCGAGCATACTCACATCACTATGGATATCGCTGAGAGGGAGCTTTCCAATATCATCACGCCGGACAAGCCAAGGGAAATCACTGCACAGCTCATCATTGAGGTCGTTTCAGAGCATTTCCACATCTCTGTAGACCAGATGATTTCAAAGACCAGAAGCAGCGAAATTGCACGTCCAAGACAGATTGCCATGTACCTCTGCAAGACCATGACATCTGATTCACTTGATGTAATCGGCCAGCTTTTGGGCGGCAGAGACCACTCTACTATCATCCACGGCATCAAGAAGGTCACCAAGGATTACGAGGAGAATGACAGTACACGTACTCTCATAGAAACTATCAAGAAAAAGATTAATCCAAATTAGTTTCTACCTATTTATATATGTGCTCATTTGCATGTTAATAATTTGGTTATAACCTTGCTTTTATTTCCACATGAGCATGTTAATGACAGGTTGAAGGAAAGTGAATAAAAAGTTATCAATTTTTATCATTTTTACTTCAACAGGCTTTCAATCAAGTTATCAAGCCGCTTAAAGCTTGTCTTTAAAGGCTTTGAAGGGGTTTTGAACTTTTTAACATCCCCTAAGAAGAATATTACGAATATCTTTTAAATATTTATATATACGCGCAGGAAGGAGTTTTTCTAAATGAAACTTATTTGTTCAAAAGCAAATTTACTGAAAGGTGTTAATATCGTATCAAAGGCAGTACCTACACGTACTACAATGGCAATTCTCGAGTGCATACTGATTGATGCATCCGCAAACGAGATTAAGCTTATGGCCAACGATATGGAGCTTGGAATCGAAACCATCATAGACGGAACTATCGAAGAGAGAGGAATTATCGCTCTTGATGCCAAGATTTTTTCAGAAATAGTGAGAAAGCTTCCTGACAATGATGTAACAATTGAGACAGATGCTTCCTTCAAGACCGTCATATCATGTGAAAAGGCCAAGTTCAATATCATCGGAAAATCAGGTGATGATTTTTCTTACATACCATATGTTGAGAGAAATGAGTCTATTGTCCTCTCACAATTTACTCTTAAAGAGGTTATCAGACAGACAATTTTTTCAATTGCCGACAATGACAACAATAAGCTGATGACAGGTGAGCTTTTTGAGATTGAGGAAAATAAGCTTCGAGTTGTTTCTCTTGACGGACACAGAATATCTATCAGATATATCGAGATGAAAAATCACTATGACAGCAAGAAGGTTGTTGTTCCCGGCAAGACTCTGCAGGAAATAAGCAAGATTATTCCGGGATCCGCGGATGAGGATGTGGTTATCTATATCACTAACAATCATATTGTTTTTGAATTTGAAAATACTACTGTTGTTTCACGTCTTATCGAGGGTGAGTATTTCAAGATTGACCAGATGCTTTCATCTGACTACGACACTAAGGTTCGCATCAATAAGCGTGAGCTTCTTGACTGTATAGATCGTGCTACTCTTCTTGTCAAAGGAGGGAGATAAGAAGCCTATTATCATGAATATCACAGATGGCAATATGGAGCTTCGCATCAATTCATTTATCGGTTCCATGAATGAGGACATCGATATCGACAAAGATGGAAAAGATATTATGATAGGCTTTAATCCTAAGTTCTTCATAGATGCACTTCGTGTTATCGATGAGGAGGAGGTTAATTTATACATGGTCAATCCAAAGGCACCATGCTTCATTAAGGATGATGAGGGCAAGTTTATTTACCTCATTCTTCCGGTAAATTTTAATACAGCAGCAAACTAGGAGATTTTATGAAACAGATTTCTATAAGAGAACAGGATGAGTTCATTAAGCTGGGACAGGCTCTTAAAAAGGCCGACCTTGTGAGCTCGGGAGTTGAGGCAAAAATTGTTATTCAGGACGGTCAGGTGACTGTAAACGGTGAGACTGAGCTTCAGAGAGGAAAAAAGCTTCACGACGGAGATGTTTTCTCATATGACGGCGAAACAGTTAAGGTTGTTAAATAATGATTATTAAGTCAATCCAACTGAGTAATTTCAGAAATTACGAAAAACTGGATATCAGCTTTGACACTGAAACCAACATAATCTACGGCGATAATGCCCAGGGCAAGACCAATATACTTGAGGCTGCATATTTGAGCGGCACTACAAAGTCCCATAAGGGCAGCAAGGACAAGGAAATGATCCGGTTTGGCGAGGATGAGGCACATATCAGGACAATTGTTGAAAAAAATGACAAGGAATACCGGATTGACATGCATCTGCGAAAAAACGGTGCAAAGGGTGTGGCCATCAATAAAATGCCGATCAAAAAAGCGAGTGAGCTGTTTGGTATTTTGAATATTGTGTTTTTCTCTCCTGAGGATCTCAATATTATCAAAAACGGTCCTGCCGAGAGACGCAGATTTATAGATTTGGAGCTTTGCCAGCTTGACAAAATATATCTGTCTAACCTGAGTAAGTATAATAAGACATTAGTTCAGAGAAACAGACTGTTAAAGGATATAGCTTACAGACCTGATTTGATTGATACACTTCAGGTGTGGGATATGCAGCTTCTCGAGTATGGCAGGCATGTTATAAAAAAGAGGCGCGAGTTTGTTAATGAGCTAAATGAGATAATACAGGACATTCACAGCAATATTTCAGGAGGCAGGGAGAAGCTTATACTCAAATATGAGCCGAGCATTGATGATATTTTTCGAGGATGAGCTGCTTAAGGCAAGAAGCAGGGATTTGAAGCTGTGCCAGACAACCGTTGGACCACACAGGGACGATATGCTTTTTTCAGTGGACGGTGTGGATATCAGAAAATACGGCTCGCAGGGTCAGCAGAGGACATCTGCTCTCTCACTCAAGCTTTCTGAGATTAGTCTTGTAAAGAAAAATATAAACAGCACTCCCGTGCTTTTACTGGATGATGTGCTTTCAGAGCTGGATGGCAACAGGCAGAACTATCTGCTCAACAGCTTAAGTGATACACAGACCATTATCACTTGTACGGGACTTGATGAATTTGTAAAAAATAGATTTCAGGTGGACAAGGTCTTTCATGTCGTGAAGGGCCAGGTGGAGGTTATTGATGAGTAAAGAAATACAGCAGAACAATCAGGAATACGGAGCTGACCAGATTCAGATACTTGAGGGTCTTGAGGCAGTCAGAAAAAGACCGGGTATGTATATCGGCAGTACGTCTTCGAGAGGACTTCATCATCTGGTTTATGAGATAGTGGACAATGCAGTTGATGAGGCCTTAGCCGGTTATTGTAAAAATATCGAGGTCACAATCGAGGAAGACAATTCCATAACAGTACAGGATGATGGTCGAGGAATCCCGGTTGGAACCAATCATAAAGCAAAAAAATCAGCTCTTGAGGTCGTTTTTACAGTGCTTCACGCAGGTGGAAAATTCGGCGGCGGAGGCTATAAGGTATCAGGCGGTCTGCACGGAGTTGGTGCATCTGTAGTAAATGCTCTTTCCACATGGCTGACAGTTGAAGTCTACAAGGACGGAAATATTTACAGACAAAGCTACAAACGTGGCAAAACAGACGATACAGTAAAGATTGTTGGACAGTGTGACGAGTCGCTTCACGGTACAAAGGTTCATTTTCTGCCGGATCCGGAGATTTTTGAGGAGACAGTGTATGACTACGATACCTTAAAGCAGCGTCTCAGAGAGACAGCCTTCCTCACAAAAGGACTTAAGATTACTTTAAAGGATGTGCGTGAGAACAGCCATCACAATCATGTATTTCACTATGAGGGCGGAATCAAGGAATTTGTAGAGTATCTTAACCGTGGCAAGGAGGCTCTCTATGATGAGGTAATCTACTGCGAGGGAACACAAAACGGTGTTTATGTTGAGGTTGCATTGCAGCACAATGATTCGTTTAACGATTCAACCTTCAGCTTCGTAAACAATGTAATCACACCTGAGGGAGGTACTCATCTCGCAGGCTTTAGAAATGCCCTGACAAAGACCTTCAATGCCTATGCGCGTGAGAAAAAGATACTTAAGGATTCAGATCCGGCACTGACAGGTGATGATATCCGTGAGGGACTTACCGCAATCATCAGTATCAAGATTGAGGAGCCTCAGTTCGAGGGACAGACAAAGCAGAAGCTTGGAAACAGTGAGGCCAGAGGAGCCGTAGATGCAGTTGTATCGGAAAAGCTCACATATTTCCTCGAGCAGAATCCTGATGTAGCCAAAAATATCTGTGAGAAATCACTTTTAGCACAAAGAGCCAGAGAGGCCGCAAGAAGCAAGAGACCTGACCAGAAGAAAGACCTCTCTCGATGGAGGTACTCTGCCGGGCAAGCTTGCTGACTGCTCAGACAAGGATCCTAAAAACTGTGAAATTTTCATAGTCGAGGGAGATTCAGCCGGCGGTTCTGCAAAGACAGCAAGAAGCCGTGCTACACAGGCAATTTTACCTCTGCGAGGCAAGATACTGAATGTTGAAAAGGCAAGACTTGACCGTATATATGACAATGCAGAAATCAGAGCCATGATTACAGCATTCGGAACAGGAATCCATGAGGATTTTGATATAACAAAGCTGCGTTATGACAAGATAATCATCATGACAGATGCCGATGTAGATGGTGCTCACATCGCTACTCTCATGCTCACCTTCCTCTACAGATTCATGCCTGATCTGATCAAGGAGGGACATGTATACCTGGCTACCCCGCCACTTTACAAGGTGGAGAAAAACAAGGGTGTATGGTATGCCTACGATGATGATGAGCTCAAGCAGATTTTAAATGACATAGGCCGTGACAATAATAACAAAATCCAGCGATACAAGGGACTTGGCGAGATGGATGCTGATCAGCTTTGGGAGACAACAATGGATCCTGATCACAGAATTTTGAAACAGGTCATGATAGACGGAGAAAATTCATCTGAGCTTGATGTGACATTTACCACACTGATGGGTGATAAGGTAGAGCCAAGAAAAGAATTTATTGAAGCTAATGCCAAGTATGTAACAAATCTTGACATCTAGCAGGGAGGAGTAATTTAAGTGGACGACAAAATTTTTGACCAGATACAGCAGGTCGATTTGAAAAAAACAATGGAGAGCTCCTACATAGATTACGCGATGAGCGTTATTGCAAGCCGTGCCCTCCCTGATGTCAGGGACGGATTAAAGCCTGTTCAGAGGCGAGTACTACTCTATGGTCGAGCTCGGAAATACACCTGACAAGCCACATAGAAAATGTGCGCGTATTGTCGGTGATACAATGGGTAAATACCACCCACACGGAGACAGCTCAATCTATGGAGCACTCGTAAATATGGCACAGGACTGGTCTATGAGATACACACTCGTGGACGGTCATGGCAACTTTGGTTCAGTCGATGGAGACGGAGCCGCCGCCATGCGATACACAGAGGCAAGACTCTCAAAGATTTCTCTTGAATTAATCAAGGATATCGGCAAAAATACAGTAGATTTTGAGCCAAACTTTGATGAGACAGAAAAAGAGCCGACAGTGCTCCCATCAAGATATCCAAACCTTTTAGTAAACGGAACCACAGGAATCGCGGTAGGTATGGCAACCAATATCCCACCTCACAATCTGCGTGAAGTGGTAAATGCCGTAGTACGCCTTATCGACAACGATATCGAGGAAGAAACCACAATTGATGAGCTTATCGATGTGGTAAAGGGACCGGATTTCCCTACAGGCGGCATAATTCTCGGAACAAGTGGCATCAAAGAGGCTTACAGAACAGGCCGCGGCAAAATAAGAGTCCGTGCTGTCACCAATATCGAGCCGATGGAAAACGGCAAAAACAGAATTGTAGTGACAGAGCTGCCATACAACGTAAACAAAGCTCGTCTTATTGAGAAAATAGCCGAGCTTCATAAGGACAAAGATAGATGGAATAACAGACCTCCGCGACGAGACAAGCCGTGAGGGAATGAGAATCGTGGTAGAGCTTCGCCGAGATGTGAACCCGAGTGTAGTTTTAAATCTGCTTTTCAAGCATACACAGCTCCAGGATACGTTTGGAGTGATAAACCTTGCACTCGTAAACGGAGAGCCAAAGGTATTAAATCTATACGATCTGCTCAACTACTATCTCATCCACCAGAAGGATGTAGTGACCAGACGTACAAAGTTTGATCTCGACAAGGCAGAGGCCAGGGCACATATTGTAGAGGGTCTCATTATTGCCCAGGACAACATAGACGAGGTAATAAGTATTATCCGCTCAAGCCAGACCACACAGCAGGCAAAGACCAGATTGATGGAGAGATTTGGCCTGACAGATGAGCAGTCACAGGCAATTGTCGATATGCGTCTTAGGGCTCTGACAGGTTTGGAAAGAGAAAAGCTCGAGGCTGAGTATAAGGAGCTCATGGCTCAGATTGCGCAGTTAAAGGCTATTCTTGCCGATGAGAAAAAGCTTCTTGGAGTAATCAGGGAGGAAATCATCGCAATTGCAGATAAATACGGCGACGACAGAAAGACAGAAATAGGATATGACGAGTATGATATGTCGATGGAGGATCTCATTCCTGAGACAAACACAGTCATAACAATGACAAAGGTAGGCTACATAAAGCGCATGAGCACTGATAATTTTAAGGCTCAGCACCGCGGTGGCAAGGGAATAAAGGGAATGGAGACAATCGAGGATGATTATATCGTCGAGATGCTCATGACCACATCACACCACTACCTGATGTTTTTCACAAATACAGGAAGAGTATACAGAATCAAGGCATATGAGATACCTGAGGCAAGCCGTACATCAAGAGGCACAGCCATCATCAATCTCATACCGCTTCAGCCTGACGAGAAAATAACAGCCATGATTCCAATCAAAGAATACGAGGATGATAAGTATCTTTTCATGGCTACAAGAAACGGAATAGTCAAGAAAACACCAATAAAGGATTATGAGAATATCCGAAAGAACGGACTTGCAGCAATCAATCTGCGCGAGGACGACAAACTCATAGAGGTCAAGGTCACAGACAATTCAGAGGATATTTTGCTCTTCACCAAATTCGGACAGTGTATCAGATTCAAGGAGACAGATGTGCGCTCAACAGGCCGTACAACCATGGGTGTTATCGGAATGAATCTTGCACCAAATGATGTAATAATCGCAATGCAGACCGCATCAATGGGTGAGGCAGTGCTTTTAGTATCATCAAACGGCCTTGGAAAACGTACACGAATTGACGAATTTACTACACAAAACCGTGGCGGTAAGGGAGTAAAATGCTACAAGATTACAGAAAATCAGGCAATCTCGTAGGAGTAAAATCAGTTGAAAACGATGACGAGCTCATGCTCATCACAACAGAGGGAATTATCATCAGAATCCAGGTAAGTGATGTAACAGTGCTTGGACGAATCACAACAGGTGTCAAGCTCATCAACCTGAAAGAAGGTGTGAGCGTAGCCAGCATCGCAAAGGTAGTAGAGGATAAGACTCTCATGCCACCTGAGGAAGCTAAGGAAGAGACTGACGAATCAGAAAATAGTGACGAAGACTCAGCAGAGAATAATAATTCACATGCCGAAGCTATCGAAAATAACACAGAAGCATAATTAAATTCATAAAAGCAGGGTCATAAGATCCTGCTTTTTGCGAATGTGGTGATACTATTAGAGTCTTATTACGAAAAAATGTATACATGTAAGCACTATGCATCATATTTGCGTTTTCAGAGGCTTTGAATAGTAATAAATAAACATGATACGGAAAAATAAATATGTTTATCCACAAAAACATAAAAAATAATATTGAATTGTGGATAAAAGGTGCCGGAATTTAAAATACAGAGAATAAAAAGAGAGGAAAAGAAATGATCAGGGAAATAAACGTTTCAGAAATAACAGCTGCAATAAAGGAAATGTGCATACAGGCAAATCATTTTCTTTCGCCGGACATGGACAAGGCACTTAAAGCTGCAACAGCAAATGAAGAATCACCTTTAGGTAAAAAAATATTAAACCAGCTACAGGAAAACTTAAAAATAGCAGGCGAGGATATGATACCGATATGTCAGGATACCGGAATGGCAGTTTTTTTCATAGAAATAGGCCAGGATGTCCATTTTACGGGAGGCGTATTGGAGGATGCCATAAATGAAGGAGTCAGACAGGGCTACACAGACGGCTATCTGAGAAAATCAGTGGTAAAGGATCCTCTCATCAGGGAAAATACAAAGGACAACACACCTGCAGTCATCCATTACTCAATAGTTTCCGGCGACAAGGTCAAAATAACCTTTGCACCAAAGGGCTTTGGAAGTGAAAACATGAGTCGTGTATTTATGTTAAAGCCGGCAGATGGTATAGAGGGAGTAAAAAATGCGATTCTGACAGCAGTTTCAGATGCAGGGCCAAACGCATGTCCTCCTATGGTTGTCGGAGTCGGAGTCGGTGGAACCTTTGAAAAATGCGCAATAATGGCAAAAAAAGCGCTGACAAGAGAAGCAGGCACACATTCAGACATAGAGTATGTGGCAGAGCTTGAAAAAGAGATGCTTGAAAAAATTAATAATCTGGGTATAGGACCCGGAGGACTCGGCGGAAGCACTACTGCCATCGCAGTAAACATAAACACATATCCAACCCACATTGCAGGATTGCCGGTTGCGGTAAATATTTGCTGTCATGTAAACCGCCATGTAGTGAAGGAATTGTAAAGAATTACTGCATAGAAGAAGAAAGAAAGTGGCAATTTTAATTGTTACAGCTATAGTGAAATAGTGAAATGTGAAGTGTAATTAAAAAGCTATAATTGTTACAGGTTATATTATGCTGGAAAAATAAAAATACAGTAAAAATAAAAGAATCAGGAGAAAAAAATGGAAAAACATATAACAACTCCAATCACACAGAAAATAACAAAAGACCTGAGATCAGGAGACTATGTATACATAACAGGTGAAATGTATGTGGCAAGAGATGCTGCACACAAAAGAATGATAGAGGCGCTGGACCGTAAAGAAGAACTGCCAATAGATATAAAGGATTCGACAATCTACTATATGGGACCATCACCGGCCAGAGATGGACGTCCAATTGGCTCAGCCGGACCTACAACAGCAACAAGAATGGACAAATATGCCCCAAGACTGCTTGATTTAGGTGAAAAAGCAATGATTGGCAAAGGAAAAAGATCAAAAGAAGTAATAGATGCAGTCATTCGCAATAAAGCAGTGTATTTTGCCGCAGTCGGTGGAGCAGGCGCTCTCCTTTCAAAATGCATAAAATCATCAGAAGTAATCTGCTATGATGATCTCGGTGCAGAGGCAATAAGAAAGATATACGTAGAAGATTTCCCGGTA